>Ga0073906_1002738_pt1 | contig 22146 bp, 15 predicted proteins | sample Inofromicrocosms_FD_65485 | JGI IMG/M metagenome (GOLD analysis project Ga0073906, IMG submission 65485) | Mouse cecum microbial communities from Vienna, Austria - Inoculum for glucosamine and mucus D2O microcosms | ecosystem: Host-associated > Mammals > Digestive system > Large intestine >...
GGCCTGGCAGTCCTTGCAGGTGTCGCGGTAATAGTATTCCATTACCTCCGGCGTTTCGCCAAGGCCGCTTTCCCTCCAGAACATCTCCCGCAGGTTCTCCCCCTCCCGAATATCGCTTCCCATCAGGAAGCTGTCGTTCATCACCAGAAGATGGTCGCTGTAATCTTCTTTGGAAAGCCCCACGCGTTTCAGGCACGTTTCCAGCTGGTCCTCCGCGCCGGTAAACGTATTGTATATGTGGAGCGTATAGCTGCAATATCCTTTGATATCCCCGGTTTGCTGGTTAAAAAAATCAGTGAATTCCCCTTCGTCGTTGCAGGAAAGGCAGGGGTTGTCGTAAAAGTAATACACGTCAAGACTCTGGGACGGCTGTTCCCGCTGAGTAAAAAGTCTCCACAGAAGGATCACGCCCAAAGCCAGTACGGCGGCAGCAGTTACGGCAGCTAACATTCTCTTTTTTTTCATGTTATATCGTCCTTCCCCTTTCCTGTGGTTTTTTGTTTGTGGTTGAAAGACATGCGCCGTGCCGGTTCGGTACGGCGCACACCCACACATTTCAAAAATATATCAGGAAACCTTATCCCTTTTTGTACTCGTCATAGTACCTCTGGTAGATGGCCAGGTAGTCAGCAAGCCCCAGGTTCCCCAGCTCGGTAATGTAAGCGTCCCAATCGTTGTCGATGCTCTTATTGCCGGTGACAAAGGCAGCAGTGCTCTCATCCACATAGTTGATGATGGTGGTCTGAAGCCGCGCAATCTCGGCGTTGTCCTCCTCGGAGAAGAAGAAGGAAGGCATAACCATGGAAATGTCGGCCTTCTTTGCTTCATAAGGCTCGGTGTTCACATACAGATAGCGTTCAAAGGAGGCGGTGCCGGGAATGCTCATATCGTTTGGGGAGGCCCACTTGGAGTGGTTGGTGGCATAGTTTGCGAACATGGAGCCCCAGCAGTAGTTGTTGTAATAAGGTTCACCCTCCTGAGGAATTTTGTCATCCTCGGTGACGTTGGAGTACAGGGCTTGCTGTCCGTCCTTGCCCAGCTCGCCTTCCTTGGCGTAGTGCCATCTGACGTTTTCTTCGCCGAAGCCGTGCAGCAGGCCAATCTCCTGGCTGGCGAACAGGCCGTCACAGAAGCGGAAAGCCAGTTCAGGATTCTTGGAGGAGCCGGAAATCATGGTGCGGAAGTTATCGTAGTTGCTCAGGGAGGTGTTGGTGGTGATGCACAGCCCATCAGGTCCGGTCAGCGGAGGCAGGGCGATGTATTCCTTCCAGCGGTCATCAAGGTTGCCGTTGGTGATAACTGTGGTGTGCTGGGCAGGAACTGCGCCGAAGATGGGATGCTCGCCGCTGTCGTTGCGGGCCTTCATGGTGGTGCGGTCCTGGATGTAGGATTCGGGATCCATCAGTCCCTCGGAGTAGAGCTTGTTGAGGTAGCGCAGGCCCTCTCTCCAGCCCTCCTGGTTATAGGAGACAGCTGCCGAACCGTCTTTTACATACAGGTATTTGGTTCTGGGATTGGAGTAGGTAAAGGCGTTCATCAGGTAGCCAGCCATGTAGGAGCTGGAGCCGGTGGCCTCGGTGCAGTTGGAAAGGGGAACCTCATCGTTGGGGTCACCGTTGCCGTTGGCGTCCTCGTTCTTAAAGCGCACCAGCATATCGTAGAATTCGTCCGGCGTAGTGGGAGGGGTGATACCCAGGTTATCCATCCATACCTTATTGACCCACATCTTCACAGGATAAGAGCAGTGGAAGCAGGAGCCCACGTCGTTAAAGCCGTAGATATCGCCGTTAGGGGCGGTGACGCCTGTTCTCCAAGCCTCATCCTGGGAGAGGATATTGTCAAGGTAGTAGCTTTCGCAGGTATCAAAGAAGCTGTTGATGGGGAGGATGATGCCCTGGGTGCCGTACTTGTAGACAAGGGTTTTGCTCAGGGTCTTATTCTTGGTGGTGTAAATGTCCATCTCGTCGCCGCCTGCCATCATCAGGTTCAGCTTTTCTAGGTACTGGTCGGAGTTGACCACAGACCAGTTGACGGTAATGCCTGTCAAATTCTCATAATACTGGGTAAACCAGTTCTGGGAGAGGTCCACGCCGTTGTCGTCGTTGGTGAAGACGGAAACGGACGCAGGCTCTGTCACCAGGGGGAAGGCGTTGGATTTTTTACCGCCGGATTCAGCTTGGCTGGCAGATGAACCAGACGCTGTAGAAGCAGTGGAACCGGATGATGCCGCGCCGCTGGAAGACTCAGAACCGGAGCAGCCGGCAACGCTCAGCAGCATGGACGCTGCAAGAATGCCAGAAAGCATAGCGCGTGTGTGTTTCATGGGGAAACCTCCTTTATTTTGGTAAAAGTGTTTTCACGACATCTTAATTAAACGTCGGAAGTTGATTTATACAAATACCCGACCGGATATTGACCGGGTACCGGTATGCGTAATGATTTGGGACTAGGCATCTTATCCCTTCAGGGAACCCACCATGACACCCTTGACAAAGTATTTCTGCAAAAATGGATAGAACAGCATAATCGGCAGGCTGGTGAACACGATGACGGCGTATTTCAGCACCTCAATGGTCTCCGCCGTCTTTTCTGCGGCAGCGATATTGTCGGTCTGTTCCATCAGCGCCTGGGTGGAGGCGATGATGTTGCGGAGCACCAGCTGAAGGTTGTACAGCTCCGGCTTATTCAAGTAGAGCATGGCGGTGTAATACTGGTTCCAATGCCCCACAGCATAGAACAGGGCCATAATCGCTATGATGGTGGTGGAGTTGGGCAGAACAAGGCGCATAAAGCATTGGAAGTCGCTTGCCCCGTCTATCTCGCCGGCCTCAATCAGCTCATCCGGAATGGAGTTCATGAAGAACGTCCGGGTGATAATCATGTTCCAAACGCTCATGGCGCCGGGAATAATCATAGCCCACCGGGTGTTGAGCAGGCCCAGGTTGCGGATGTTCAGGTAGGATGGGATCAGACCGCCGCCAAACATCATAGTAAAGGTAAATATCCAGAGGATAAACTTTTTGCCGGGCAGATTTTTTCGGGAAAGGGGGTAGGCACAGATAATCGTCATGAAGATGTTGAGGACAGTACCCATCACCGTGTAATAGATGGTGTTGGTCATGCCGGTGGTGATGCTCTTGGTATTGAGCAGGGTTTTGTAGGCGTTTAGGTTAAAGCCCACCGGGAAGATCAGCACCTTGCCCGCGCTGACCGCGCCGGAATTGGACAGGGACACGCTGATTACATGCATTAGCGGCAGGATTACGATGAGTATCATGAAAAGCAGCAGTATGGTATCCAGTATGTAGAACAGCCGGTCATCCCAGGACCGTTTGATTTTTTGCTTGGTCATAATCGCCTTTCTCCTTTCGTTATTTTACCACAGGCTGGTCTCAGTCACTTTGCGGGAAATGGTGTTTACAAAGACAAGCAGAATCATCGAGACAACGGACTGGAACAGACCTACGGCGGTGGAGAATCCGTATTCCGTATTGACAAGACCCATCTTATACACGTAGGTGGAGATGATTTCGGAGCTGCTTTGGTTCAAGCTGTTCTGGAGGAGGTAAACCTTTTCAAAGCCGACGTTGAGAACCTTGGAGGTAGACATAATCAAAAGGATGATAGCGGTGGGCATAATGCTGGGAATATCCACATTCCAGATGCGCTGCCAGATGTTCGCGCCGTCCACGGTAGCGGCCTCATAGAGCTCCGGAGAGATGGCGGTGAGGGCGGCAATGTACATAATGGCATCATAACCCACGCCTTGCCAGATGCCGGATATAATGTAGATGGTCTTGAACTTTTTGGGGTCTCCCAGGAAGTTGATGGTATTTCCGCCTGCGTTGGCAATCAGCGTATTGACGATGCCGGTGCCGCTGAGCAGCTGCATCACAATACTGGTGACAACCACCACGGAGAGAAAATGGGGGGCATATGTAACCAGCTGGGTAATCTTCCGCAGCTTTGGATAATTGGTCTCGTTGATGGCGATGGCCAGGATGATAGGGGGAAAAAACCCGGCAATCAATCCAAAGAGGCTCAGGCTGATGGTGTTGTACATCAGCCGCCCGAACATGGCGGACTTAAAGAGGTTCTGAAAGTGCTTGAAGCCGACCCAGGGACTTCCCCAGATACCAAGGCGGGCATTGTAGTTTTTAAAGGCCAGCTGGATGCCGAACATGGGGATATAATTGAATATAATGATGTAAATCAGGGGGAGCAGCAGCATGAGGTACAGCTGCCATCGCCGCAGCGCCAAGCGGCACTGTTTCCTGGCCGGTGATAACCGGTTGGATGGCACTTGTTGTGCACGCGAGGTGGTTTCTGCCATGCGGAACACTTCCTTCTTTCATAATATTTACGGGACAATACACCTCAATGCGTACGAAGCATACAGCGTTTTTGCTATATTTCGCAAACATAAAATTTGTTTTTTGTGCTTGTTCCCCATGGCCCTATTATAAAGGACCAATCCGCACAAATACAAGAATCACTTTGATTTTGCGCCGTCGATATGTTTACGTTTTATGACGGCTTTATATCCTGCATTTTGTTTTTGACCCTACAGTTTGCTTTTTTATATAGATATTTAAGGATTAAATTAAACAAAAATATGATTTTAATTCTTTTTTAAGTCTACATTTTGTCAAATGCCATGCTGAATGAATATTGAGAGCCTCAGCAAATCAAAACAAAAAAAACAGATGAATTTAATGTTTTTTGGGCTATTATAATAAAAAAGAGGCAAAACCGAACTGGCTCTGCCTCTTTTGGACTGTCTGTTTTTTCTCATTTGCCCTTCCGGTTAAACTCTCGATACCGGCTGGGGGCCATGTTTTCATACTTTTTAAAGGCGCGGGTAAAGCTCATTGCGGAGTTGAAGCCGACCTTTACGGCGATCTCCTGAATGGTCATATCGGAATCCAGGAGCAGCTTTTTGGCGTTTTCAATCCGCACCTTGGCGATATGGTACATCAGGCCGAAGCCAGTATCCTCCTTAAACAGGGAGAAGAGATAGGTCCGGGATTTGCCAAAAATGCCGCAGAGGGATTCCACGCTCAGGTTGATATCGCTGTAATGCTCGTCAATGTAACGGAGTACATCGCCTTGAAGGCGGCTTTCCGCCTGCTTGTGCTCTCTGGCATACAAGGAGCACACTTCAACCGCCAACTGCTCTACACGCGGATACACCTGTTCAGGCTTCGCCCCCTGCTGGAGCAGATAGAGCGTTTCGTGAAACATCCTCTCCAGCCCCGCGGTGTCTGTCAGCATATTGGTGGAGCGGAGCATGGTGCCGGTAAACTGGTGCAGCAGGCACTGTAGATATGTTTGGTTTAAAGCGGCGTTTTTTCGGTTATTATCCCATATCTCCCGCATCACCGCCTTTACGTCCTCCGGGTTGCCGCTGAACAGCGCGCCGGTCAGCCGTCTCTCGTCATCACTGGAATACAGGATGCTTTCCAGAACATGCGGCGCCTTTGCCTGTTTTTCATCTGCGCCGATTCCGAACACCTGGCGGTACTGAATGTCGTATCTAACCTCCGCATAGCATTCGGGAAGCTGCTCCAGCCCCTCACGGCATTTTGACAGAGACAGCAGGGGAACCGGGAGGGCGTTTTCCACCGCCCAGCAGTTTAGCTGCAACGTAATATCCTGAAAATGCTCCTGCCAAAATTCACACAGATTTCCAGTGGTATTGAGCAGCAGAAGCAGGCATTCATCCATCCTGAGAAGATGGAAACAGTTTGCGCTATCGTTTTGGCAGATGCCCTGCCCGATTTGTTGTAAAAACATCCGCAGGTCCTCATCCTGCGCAGGGTACGAAGTGATTCCCTGGTCGTCCGCTCCAGGGCTGAGGGCCAGCAGGGCAAAGAATGGAAAGGGAAACTCCCGCTTCAGCTGTTCTAAAGTCTCTTGCTTGCCGCGGGCATCCAGGGATTTCTTCAACATCAGCACAAGGGAGGTATCTATTAAAAGGGCGTCCTGTCTTGAAAGCTGTTCCTCCAGCCGGCTGTTGGTCATATGCGTGGTGGTAAACGCCTCCATAATGACGTTGTATTCATCCGTTCTGTTATCCGGACTGGACGAATTCCACTGGGGCACCATCTGCAGCAGCTTTTGAATGGGGGAGTAATTGCGGGAAACAAACAAGGCCGTAAAGGCAATACAGCCAATCAGCACCAGAAACAGCCCGCACAGGAACACAATATTAGTGGAACGCCGCGCTTGGGCGTATACGTTCGGAGGGGTCTGCATCCAGTAAAACACATCCAGCGTATTGGAGGCGAGCAGCGAAAGGGTATGTCCCTTCCCGGCAGATATGCGCAAAATGCCATCCTGCTGGATAGGAAGCTCGCTTTGGGACAGGACCGACTCCATACCCTCTGTGGAATCCAGTACAAATTCCCCTGAACCGGACAGTATATTCCAGTAGCACCCACTTTTTTCAATGATATCGTCCGCCAGGTTGAGAAGCCTGTTCTGGTCAATCAGCATGACAATGCTCAGCTCTGTATTGATGAAGCCGATTGAGGGGAGGGTTTTGATATACGCCAGTGTATTCCCCCCTCTGGCCAAAGGGGTGGTGATGGCATTGCCGGGATAGATCTCACTGATCTCACTGAGCCACTGCTCCAACTGGAGGGTATCATTCTGGTGGTAAGATATGTAAATGATATCCGCGGTGGCGGCAGTCATATCGGTGACAAATTCCTGTGTATCCCAGAAATAAAGGTAGATGCCGCCGATATAGGAGTTTTGCTTGGAGAAGTTCGCAAGACTTTCCCGCAGCTTCATCTTAGAGTAGGAGCGCTTTTGAGGGGAATCGTTCAAATGTCCGCAAAAATCCGCCAGCTCGTTGCAGGAGAGGATATTGGCCGCTATGGTGCGAATATCGTAGAGGTTCTGGTCCAGCAGCGACTGCACCTGTGTCAGCAGCACCTCGTTGTTGTCCAGCGTCTGCCGGGTGTATTCATTGCGGCTGAAAAAGTAGATGGCAATTCCAATGATGATTGGGATTAGGGACAAGCTCATACAGGATATGACCCACCGGCGCTGAACCATGCTGACGCCGCCTCGCCGTCTAAAGACAAACTTTTTCACAGGACACTTCAACTCCAAATTATGAACCGCACAGGGAAAAGCGGGGACTTCCACTGTGCTTTTAGATAATTATACCATAAATATTTGATTTGAGCAATGTATTTTTGTAGTATAGCTGTCATAGCCACCACATTTTCATAATTTCAGATCACTTTTTTGAAGCTGTCTGTATCAGCGCCAGTGCGAAAAAACGATATTTTTCAGTTGACGCCAGCAATATTTTTTCTTGTTTAAACTAGCTGAAATAAAAGCCCAAAACAATAAACGGCCTGATTCAAAATGCTGTTCGCATACTTTGAATCAGGCCGTCAGTTATTTTTTGGTTCTTCTATAATTGGTACACCCTTTCGTGAAAAGATAAGCAAGTCTACATTCCATCCTATATATCCAGTGTATCCGGCTATTGATAACCTGTAACCGCTGATCTATAAAAACGCCATGTTTCCCTGCTTTCTGCTGCGGCATCTCTTATTGTTTTCTCAAACACCGCTCAATGGAATTCGGTAAAACAGCATCTCCGGCCTGCCATGGCCCTCCCCTTTTCGACAGCTTATGAAAACCTCTTTCGGCGTATCCTCCTCTCCCTGACTGCTCCCGGTCCCTCGATAACTGCGCGGAACCTTTTCACGAAGCCTCTTCCGGGATTCATTTTATCGGCTTTTCCGATACGCTCTGTCGAATCTCTTTGTTTTACACAGTAATTCCTTCACAGATGATAGTTCCCCTTCTGTTTTCGCTTTTCCATTCTGGATTCAGCTTTCGGGAAATAAGGGACTGTTTCTTAAAAATGAAAACTCCACATTTCGTTTCACTCCCTGCTTTGATTCTGTTTCCGCCTGGATTTCGCTTTGACCGGCGCTATTGCGCTTTCACGTTCCATTCTGACAGATTGGATATCACTGGGAATTTCGTTTTCAGCTTAAAGATTTATCCCGCCAATGCCTGTTCAAATTTCTGTGATTTTTCCTGCAATGGTATCAGCTCCCATTCTTTTGATGGTGTTGGATATGCTCCATGTTACATTCATTGCAGCTGATGGACACTTTTCTTTTGAACTCTGGCTTGTTCTCCCTCTTACAGTTCCACATTGGAATTGACGTCGGGAAACGTTCTCTGTTGCTAGGTCATCGGGTATCACTCTCCTTTCTGTGATTCTATAATAGCACAGACTGATGCAAAACGCAAGAGGGTTTCGTAAATTTCAGCATTTTATTTTATAATTGTTTGAAACTTATGGATATTTTGCACATATAGGCGCTATGAGAAAACAGAGGACAGGGTGGAGCAAGGGTGGGAGGAAAGGCCGGAAACGATAAAAAAACGCGGCAGCAAAGCTGAAAAGTTGATTTGCAATTATCATAAAATCGTGTATAATAAGGATATAGCGGCCGCGGTGAGGACGGCGGCCGGTTCCCATAACAATCAAGAGCCTTTCGGGAGGACATCACATGAAGATAGTCACAACGCAGCAGATGAAAGCAATCGAAAGCGCGGCTGTTGACCAGGGTATGACCTTTGCGCAGCTGATGGAAAATGCGGGGGAGAGGGCAGCGGACATTATCCGCAAGGTCATTAAGGAGCCCCAGGCCACAAAGTGCCTCATATTCTGCGGCAAGGGAAACAACGGCGGGGACGGGTTTGTTGTGACCCGCCATCTGTTCAACGACGGCGTGAAGGTGGTGGCGGTGCTGACCGATGGGGTACCGGTCACAAACGAGGCCCAGTCGATGCTGGAGCAGCTTCTCAATCAGGGGGCGCTGGTCATTGATTACAGCGGGCATCAGGAGCAGGTGCGCGGCCTGGCCCAGAACACCGATATCATCGTGGACGCGGTATACGGCACCGGCTTTTCCGGGGAACCGGACGAAGCGCACAAGGAGATATTTCAGCTTATCAACAACTCGGTGTGCGCGGTGTTTTCGCTGGACGTCCCCAGCGGCATCCGCGCGGATTCCTGTGGGGACAATCCCTATGCTGTCAACGCGGACTTCACCATCTGCTTTGACAGCCTGAAACTGGCCCATAAGCTATCCCCGGCCGCCGGCAGGTGTGGGCGGGTGTTTACCGTGGAAATCGGCATTCCTGACGAATGCCGCAAGGGGATTATGTCGGAGACGGAGGTCTCCGAGGAGGAGGATGTCTTTGCCTGTCTGCCAGTGCGCACCCCCAATTCCCACAAGGGGACCTATGGAAAATTCCTCAACGTCAGCGGCAGCCTGGGGTATACGGGCGCGGCGGTACTTTCCACCACGGCGGCCATGCGCTGCGGCGCGGGATATGTCACCCTTGCCGCGCCGGAGCCGGTGGGAAGGGATTTGTCATCCAGGCTGATTGAATCCACCATGATGCTTCTGGCACCAAACGAGCTCAACCAGATCGCCGCTTCCAACATTCCGGAGCTGATTGAACGGGCCAAGCGCTGCACCGCGGTGCTGGCGGGCTGCGGCATCGGCAAGTCGGAGGATACCAAGGAACTGATCTTTTCCCTGATCCGCAATGTGGAGTGTCCGCTTATCATCGACGCCGACGGGCTGAATGTGCTGGCGTCCCAGCCAGAGATCCTGCTGGAGCGAAGGGGTAAGACGATACTGACCCCCCACACGGTGGAAATGTCCCGGCTGACCGGAAGAAGGCTCAATGACATATTGGCCGACCGGTTCCAGGCCGCCAGGGCCTTTGCGGAAGAATACCATGTCATCATGGTGTTAAAGGGCCCGGACACCATTATCACCGACGGGGTGAGGAATTACATCAACCCCACGGGCAACGCCGGGCTGGCCAAGGCGGGGAGCGGCGATGTGCTGGCGGGGATGATAGGCTCCTTTGCCGCCCAGAAGATCCCTCCCATAGATGCGGCGCGGTGCGGGGTGTTTCTCCACGGCATGGCGGCGGACCGCTGCGCCGGGCGGCTTTCTCAGTACGGGATGCTGCCCTCGGATATCCTGACGGATTTGTGCGGGATTTTTTTGGAGAAGGGAAGATAATTCACACAAAATAAGCTCTGTGGATGGCCGGTTTTGGGCCGGTTGTCCACAGAGCTTGTTTTTTCTTGTTGCCTTTAGCGCCATCTCCCGGTCCGCGAAAGATGCCGTCGGCGGCTATGGGCCGCCTCCAGCCTTTCGCTGGGCCAAAAGCCCGGATTGCTTCCTTTGATGGGTTTACGAAAACCAGAGTTGGCTCGCCACCGGAGAGAGCAAAAGACGGGCTTTTTGGATTAGCGGTTTTTAGGCGGGGTCAACGTGGTTTTTGGTTGGTGCAGGGGTGTTTCGCGCCTGCGGGCGCGACCAGGGCGCTGCCCTGGACCTGCCAGGGGGCTTTTGAGGAACAGCCCCCTGGACCCCAAACCTTTTTGATTTGAGCGAGGTCATCTCTTCCTTTGGGGCTTTCCTACTTTAGCAGCTTTTTCATCCGTTCCACTGCCTCAACCGTGCTCTGCTTATCCCCAAAGGCGGTCAGCCGGAAAAATCCTTCCCCGTTCTTCCCGAATCCCGCACCGGGAGTTCCCACTACATTCGCCTGCTCCAACAGCAGATCAAAGAAATCCCACGACTTCATCCCGTTGGGGCACTTCAGCCAGATGTACGGCGAATGCTCACCTCCGGTGAACCAAATGCCCATCTCCTCCATGGCCCGCGCAATGGTCCGGGCGTTCTCCATGTAGTACCCCAGATTCTCCTTAATCTGCCGCTGTCCCTCAGCGGTGAATACCGCCGACGCAGCCTTCTGCACAATATAGGCAACCCCGTTGAACTTGGTTGTCTGGCGGCGCAGCCACAGCTTTTGTATGGACTGGCCATCCCGTACCAGCTCGTTGGGGATGGTGGTGTATCCGCAACGGGTTCCGGTAAAGCCCGCCATCTTGGAGAAGGAGCAGAATTCAATGGCACAGGTCCGGGCTCCCTCAATCTCAAAGATGCTCCTGGGGAGCTTTTCGTCCTGGATAAAGCACTCATACGCCGCGTCATAGAGGATGATTGCCCCCTGCTCGTTGGCATAATCCACCCATTCCTTCAGCTGCTCGCGGGTATATACCGCCCCGGTGGGGTTGTTGGGGGAGCAGATGTAGATGAGGTCCGCCTTGACGCTGCGGTCCGGCAGGGGGAGGAAGCCGTTTTCCTCGGTGGCGTCCATAAACAGCACCTTGCGTCCCGCCATCACGTTGGTGTCCACATAGACAGGATACACGGGGTCGGGAATCAGGACAGTGTTGTCCTCGGAGAAGATATCCAGGATATTGCCTAGGTCGCTCTTTGCGCCGTCGCTGACGAGAATTTCGTTTTCCTCCAGCTTTACGCCGTGTCCGGCGTAATATTCCCGGATGGCCTGTTTCAGGAAGGGGTAGCCTTGTTCGTCGGGGGCATAGCCGCGGAAGGTTTCCTTGACGGCCATTTCGTCCACCGCGCCGTGGAGGGCCTGGATGACCTCCTGGCAGAGGGGGAGGGTGACGTCGCCGATGCCCAGGCGGATGAGCTTAGCCTGAGGGTTGGCGCTCTGATAGGCGTTCACCTTTTTGGCAATGGTGGCAAAGAGGTAGCTGTCCTTTAAATCCAGATAGTGGCGGTTGATCTGCATGAAAAAACGCTCCTTTAAGTAAAATGATAGTCAAAAGACGCAGTAAAATTGAAAGCTTTGGCCGCTTTCTCGAAAGTGGCAGGTTTCCAAAGGGCGGCGCCCTTTGGTCGCGCCCGCAGGCGCGAAACACCCCTGCACCAACCAAAAAAGCGTAAACCATATCTAAAAAGCACTATAATCAAGAAGCCCGTGTAAATCCCCCTTCAGTGGCGGGCTAACGATAGTTTTTGTGAATCGATGCAAGGATGGCCATCCGGGCTTTTTGCCCCAGCGAAAGGTTGGAAGCGGCGCAAAGCGCTGCTGACAACATCTTTCGCGGACCATGAGATGGCGCTCAGAATAACAGATCAAAGGAAATCATCCCTCAATCCAAATACTCAAAGAAATCGAAATCGGCGGGAATCCGTGTTCCGCAGCCTCCGTTGTTGGCATAGATACCCACCAGGGTACCGGTATGACGCTTGGGGTCATCGGGGACGCCCTCGTCGCAGAGGTAGATGCAGTTTTCCAGGGTGCCTGCGTGGAGCCATTCGGTACCATCATAGCTGTAGTAGAAGGTTCGGGTCAGCTTATCCACCACCACTTTGAGGTATACCGGCTGCTCCTTGAGGCCGGAAACCTCGGCCATCAGCTCCTCGCCGTGGTTGCGGTTGATGACAAGCTGGAGCTTTCTGCCCTTTTCCCAGCAGACCGAGAAGCGGGCATAGGTGGCGGTGCTGTAATAGCAGGTGAGCCCCGCCTGTTCCCCGTCTCTGGAGGGGTAAAACTCCACCTTGGTGGAGGCGGTGTAGCTCAGCTCCTGCTCCCGGCGGAGCAGGGTGTTTTTGGCACGGATTTCGGAAAGCTGCCCGTCCAGGGTCCATATCCGGAAATGTCCCGGCCTTTCGGTGAGGGAATAGCTGCCCTTGGCTGGGTTGCGGACGAATTCCCAGTTGAAGTTCAGGGTTTCGCTGTCAAAATCGTCCCTGGTCCACTTTTCAAAGGGATGCTGGGGCAGGTTGGGGGAGTTTTGCACAGTGCTGGGGCCCTTGCGGTCGTTGATGATGAACCAGCCGTCCTCCAGCCAGGTGACAGGGTCCAGCCCCGATTCCCGGCCTATGGTGGTGTAATGGCCCTGGTTGGCCCTGCCCATCAGGTAGTACACCCACCAGTCGCCGTTCTGGGTCTCCACCAGCTTGCCGTGGCCGGTCCGCTGGAGCAGGGCGTCGGGGTCAAACTGGCGCATCAACGGGTTGTAGGGGGAGGACTCATAGGGGCCGAAGAGGTTTTCCGAACGGCCCACGTTGATGCCGTGGCCGTAGCCGGTGCCGCCCTCGGCCAGAATGGCGTAGTAATACTTGCCCCGCTTGAGGATATGGGGCCCCTCCGAGGCCCTTTCGCCGGTGCCGCGCCACACGGGAATCACCTCGCCGGTGGCCCTGGTGCAGTCGTCGCTGAGGGGGACCAGGTTGATGCCGGGGCTGATGACCATATAGTGCTTGCCGTCGTCATCCACAAAGTGGGAGGGATCGATGCTGTCCACCTCAATCCAGCTGGGCTTGCTGTAGGGGCCCTCCGGCCTGTCGGAGGAGACCACCAGCTGGCGGCGCATGACGTTGTTGTCCCGCTTGCCGTCGGCATTCAGGCGCAGGGTGGCCATGATGATGAATTTGCCGTTGCTGTAGGAGATGTCCGGCGCCCAGATGCCGTGGGAATCCCGGATGGCCTGCAAATCCAGGTCGTCGGAATCGGTGACGGCGTGGCCGATGATTTCCCAGTGGACCATATCCTTGGAGTGGCTGATGGCGATGGCGGGGAAATACTGGAAAGTGGAGTTGACCATATAGTAGTCGTCTCCCACACGAACGACAGAGGGGTCGGGAAAGAAGCCGCGCTGTACCGGATTTTGATATGTATTGCCCATTTTGTACTCCTTCCAATGCTGTTTACATTTTTTTCTTGAACCATTCTGTTAGGCGGTCCAACTGTTCCACCTCGCTAAGGAACAACGGGGACATTTCGTGATGGTTTTTGGAGCGGGTATAGATGGTTATGGGAAGCCCCTTGCCTTGCAGATACGCCTTGGCGTTGACTGGGTAAAGCTGCTTTTCAATCTGGGAGGCCATGGTGAGGAACGCCTGGACTAGCTCCGCCCTTTCCGGCTCCTTATCCCAGTTCCGGCAGAGCCAGACATACAGCTCCGGATGGAAGTTGGCCATAACCCCGGAGAAGCCCGCCGCCCCATGGCGCAGGGAATCCAGAATGGTGGCGGTGTTGGCGTTAAAAAGCCTGAGACTGCTCCCTTTGATGAGCTCCAGCCGCCTTTGAATCAGGGCGGCGTCGCAGCAGGTGTCCTTGAGGAAGTGGAACCGCCCCGTCCCGGCGGCATAGGAAATCTCGCTGTCGGAGATAAGCCGCTTATAGGGGTACGGGCACTCGTAAAAGCCCAGGGGAAGATCGCTGGGGAGGGCGGCAAGGATTTGGTCCAGGCTGTTCCGCCAGACCTCAGGGGCACTCCCCTGTTCCGCCAGGCGGTTGGTGATCAGGATAACCGCGTCCACGCCGGTATCCGCCACCCGCTTCAGCTCATCAATCTGGTCGTCGATGCTGTAGGAGGTGTGTCCGGAGGAAATCACCGGCACATGGGCGGTCCTTTTGATAAAGCGGGAAAGCTCCACCCGCTCCTGAAGACTGAGGAAAAACATCTCGCTGGACTGGCAGACGGCGAACAGGCCGCTGACGCCCCGCTCCTCATACCACTGGATGAGGGCCTCCAGGGCCTTGTAGTCCACCCGCCCTGTATCGGTAAAGGGGGTGAGCATTACCGGCCATACGCCGTTTTGGGCTTTGGATTCCATTGTTTTACATCCTCTCTCATAAAATACGACAGGCGGCAGCGCCGGCCTTTATGCCGTTTGGTACATTCTACAGTATACTCCCTGTTTGGCCATATTGCAAGTTTCAGATTGCTTTTTACCGCGCTTCCATGGTATAATATTACTATCTCGCCTCCCCTTTTCTGTTCCCCTATTTTATATGAAAGAAGGTTTTATGATGGCTTCCTCTTATACCCCACTTTTTCCCCAGCTTAACGGCCTGCTCCACGGCGGGGACTATAACCCCGATCAATGGCTGGACCGCCCCGATATCCTGGAAAAGGATGTCGAGCTGATGAAAAAAGCCGGCATCAACAGCGTCTCCTTGGGCATCTTTGCCTGGTCCGCCCTGGAACCGGAGGAGGGCGTATATACCTTTGACTGGATGGACCAAACCATCGACCGCCTCTATCAGAACGGCATCTATACCATCTTGGCAACCCCCTCCGGGGCCAGACCCGCCTGGATGGATGAAAAATATCCGGAGGTCCGCCGGGTCCTCCCCACCGGAAAGCGCAACCTCCACGGAGGACGCCACAACCACTGCATCACCTCCCCTGTTTACCGCCAAAAGGTGCGGGAGATGAACACCCGCCTGGCCCAGCGGTACGGCCAGCATCCCGGCGTGATTCTCTGGCACATCTCCAACGAGTTCGGCGGGGCCTGCTGCTGCGACCTCTGCCGGAAAAAATTCCAGGACTGGCTGCGGGAACGGTATCACAACGACATCGGCCAGCTCAACCACGCCTGGTGGACCGGCTTCTGGAGCCATACCTTTGATTCCTTTGACCAGATCGACCCGCCCATGGACCAGGGGGAGCATTCGGTCCTGGGGATGCTGCTGGACTGGCGGCGCTTTACCACCGCCAACACCGCGGACTTTATCCGCAATGAAACAGAGCCCCTTCAACAGTACGCCCCCAGCCTGCCGGTGACAACCAACTTTATGTGGCTGTTCGGCGGCCTGGATTACAACGAAATCGCCAAGGAAATCGACGTTATCTCCTGGGACGCCTACCCCCGCTGGCACAATGAGCAGCCCTTGTACGCCGTGGCGTCGGAGACCGCCTTCAACCATTCGCTGATGCGCTCCTTCAAGCGGGGACAGCCCTTTATGCTGATGGAGAGCACCCCCTCCAAGGTCAACTGGATGCCCTATAACAAGCTCAAGCGCCCCGGCCTCCATGAGCTGGCCTGTTTACAGGCTATCGCCAGCGGCTCGGACACGGTGCAGTATTTCCAGTTCCGCATGGGCCGCGGCTCCTTTGAGCAGTTCCACGGCGCGGTGGTGGACCACACCGGACGGGACGACACCCGCGTTTTCCGGGAGGTCAGCGAGACCGGACAGACCCTGAAGGCCCTCTCCAACCTGGCCGGGTCGGTCCCGTCGCCCCGCGCGGCGGTCATCTATGACTGGGACAACCGGTGGGCCATTGAGGATATGGCGGGCGCGGCCAAGCAGGACAAGAAGTACAACGAGACCTGCATCCAGCATTTCCGGGCCATGCTCCGCCTGGGGGAGGACCCGGATGTCATCTCCAGCACCGAATCCTTTGAGGGGTACGACCTGATCGCCGCCCCCATGCTGTACCTGTTAAAGCCGGGCGTGGCCCAGCGGCTCAAGGACTTTACCGCCGCAGGCGGCGTGGTGGTGACCACCTGGCTCACCGGATATGTAGACGAGAGCACCCTCGCCTTTTTGGGCGGCTTCCCCGGCGACGGCCTGATGGAGCTGACCGGGGTGGAGGCCGCAGAGCTGGACACCCTGTATCCGGGGCAGAGCAACCGCATCCGCTGGAACGGCAAGGAATACCCCGCGGCGGAGTTCTGCGAGCTGCTGACCCTGCGGGGGGCCAAGGCGGCGGGAACCTACCTGGAGGACTTCTACGCCGGGCAGCCGGCGGTGACGGTACACCCCTACGGTAAGGGGATGTCGGTACATATTGCCGCAAGGGTGGAGGACGACTGTCTGCTGGATATTTACGCCGACATTTTCAAGGAGCGGCACATGGGGATAAAGGCCCTGCCCCTGGGGCTGGAGATTCATTCCCGTGTGGATGGAGAGAAGCGGTACCGCTTCTACCTGAACTTCTCGGAGGGGAAGGTAAAGCTTCCCTCGGTGCCTGCAAAATGCCGGGATATGATAACGGGAGAGGAGATTCCCGTCGGAACCGTAAGGGAGCTTGACTGTTACGGCTTCCTGGTGACGGAAGAAGAGCTTTGAGCTTTGAGCTGTTAGCTTGTAATACTTTGGACGAAACCGGAAAAGGCGCTGTCCCCATGGTTGAGAACAACCATGGGGACAGCGCCGCTTTTTATGCCCGGCTGACGCTCAACCGGCGGTGTTTTCGGTACTCTGTCCTTTTACCCTGCGCAGCAGCCTCTGCTTAAAGGCGTGTATCCTGCCCATGTAGCGGCTGGTAAACAGCGCGCCGACCAGCAGCATTCCAAAGACAAGGCCCAGGGAAAAGGAGGCAATGTCCTCATAGATACCGGTTTCGGTCAGCTCCAGCACATCCAGAACGGCGTACACAATAAACGCGGCGATTGCCAGGATAAAAAGCCTGCATATGCGCCTTAACATCTTCTGCTTTTCCGCGTTTTCGTAGTCGGCCACCTTCAGAAGCTTTTCCTCTGTTTTTTTGTCAATCATATCGTTCTTCCTTTCTCCGTCCAAAAATTCGTCGATGCTCACCTCAAAGTAATTGACGATTTCAATCACCAGGTCGAAGTCCGGCATATTCACGCCGTTCTCCCACCGGGAGACGCTCCGGTTGGTCACACCGAGGATTTCGGCAAGCTGTTCCTGGGTCAGGTTTTTCTCCCTGCGGAGCTCCCGCAGCAACGCCCCGATTTTCTTTTGGTTCATCGGTTTGGCCCCTCCTTTCACCATCATCATAGCCCTTTGGGCGGAAAAAGTACACGACATAAAACGAGAATCCCCTGTTTTTCAGCGGAAATCCGTGTCCTGCCCGTAAGCGGAGGGCGGCAGCTTTTCGACAAAGCCCAGTTCCCTCAGGCGGCGGTTCAGCTCCTCAACGGCGCGGTAATCCGCGGGTGTTTCCAAACGAATTTTGACAGACATAGCTGCTCCCTCCTTTTTTGATGGTGAAACCTATAGCGGTCAATAAGAAGGCTGCTTCACCATGCTCTGCAACCAGTATAGCAGATACGGGCTGAAATTGAAATATCCGGCGGAACAAAAACGATTTTAGCGCTTTTTTCGGAAGTTTTCGGCAATTTATATGTTAAATTCACTAAACATTTTTAACTATTTGATTATAAGTAAGATAATTTTATGAAATCAAAAAATATGTCAATTTTTTTCCGGAAGTATTGACAAAGCGCAAAAAGAAGTATAAGATATAAAGCATAAGAGTCCTATATACTTATAAGACAGATAGGAGGTGAGACGGAACGTGGGGGGCAACATCATCTTATGGATGTCGCTTTCTGGCAGCGCTGTGGTCCTTTTGTACTGCGCTGTCTGTGCAATCACCCGAAAGACGCTTTCGGTAAAGCTGCGGTATAATCTGCTGCGGGTAGCCGTCCTATTTTTTCTCCTCCCCTTACCGGCGGTGAAATACCTGTTTTCGGAGACGCTGCGGAATATCTCCACCTTCAGCCTGCGGGCCGGTCAGCCGGGCTACAGCTTTATTGAAAGCTCCGTTATCTATAACCGCCATCAGCTGGTGATAAATCCGGCCGTCAGGTTCGGGTTTGTGTGCATAGCGGTCTCCGGGGTATGCGCGGCGGTGTTCTCTCTGATACATATCGTCAGCTATTTCCGCACCAAATGGCTCTACCGCAGGAACTGCACCGAGTTTAAGGTCTACGAGTACTTTGACGACTACGGCGAGCTGCGGCGGGACCTGGAACTCAGCCGGAACATTCACTTTGTCTTTTCCCCCTACTGCTCCGCCCCCATGACCATCGGCGTATTTACCCCGGTGGTGGTTTTGCCGGAGGCGGCAAAGGAGTACGGCAAGGAGGAATGGGGCTTTATCCTCCGGCACGAGCTGGTCCACATCAAAAGCTACGACCTGCTGCTCAAATTTTTAGGTCTGGCGGTGATTGCAGTCCACTGGTTCAACCCCATCTCCTATATTTTGTTCCACGAGCTGTGCAACCTGTGCGAAATACACTGCGACGACAAAACCGTCTCCGCCTACAACAAGGAGACGCGGCAGAGATACTGCGGCTGCATCATCAACATGGCCACCGGCAGCGGGGAGCGGAAATACAAAGCCGCCTCTGTGGGGATGCTGGGGGACGACGCCAGAACCATTAAAAGGCGGGTGCTGGAAATCAGGGAGCTCAAGCGGAAGAAGCGGATTTGGACGACCTTTGTGTCGGCGGCGGTCGCCCTTGCGGGCGGGACCTCGGTTTTGGCCTTTGACCCGGTGACGGAAATCGAGCTGGCCCACGACCTCAGCCCGGACAGCGGCTATATCGTCTGCGACGACATGGACCACTATGCGGACTTCCATTCCGGCAGCGGGGATGTGTTTGTGGATATGGAGAGCGGCTACCGCCTTTCCAACATCAATATGGCCCTCTGCAAGCACAACTTCACCTCCACCACCCTGGGCGAGCACACCCGCAACGCCGACGGAAGCTGCGACACCATTTTCTATGACTCGGAGCGCTGTACCAAGTGCGGAAAAATACTGGAAAAGGAATACGCCGGAGATACTCACCTGAAAAAATGCCCCCATGAATAAACGCTGGGGGCCTGGGGGAAGCTGTCCCTTCTTAAATCCAAATCGGATAAAATCTTTTTCATTTACACCATGTAAAGGAGTGCTATACTATGATTATGAAAAGAAATTACGGTCTGAGCAACACAGAGATGACACTGATGGACATCTTCTGGGAAGGCGGCAACCGCAGCTTTACCTTCAAGGAGCTGCTGGAGCAGCCTGCGGTAGTGGAAAGGGGCTGGAAAAAGCAGACGCTGGGGACCTATCTTTCCAATTTACAGAAGTCCTCCCTGCTGGGGGTGGATACCTCCGGGAAAAATTATGTGTATTATCCCATGGTCAGCAAGGATGAATATGTACATCAGTGGACCGAAAAGCTGGTGAGGACCTCCTTTGACAACTCCATCAGCAAGCTGGTGTCGGCCTTTACCGGGGGCAAAAAGCTTTCCCAGGAGGAGGCGGAGGAGATCAGGAAGCTTATCGAGTAAGACGACCAAGAGCCAAAGCTGGAAATCATCGAGAGTGGGGAGCTGTCTGTTCTGTTTAAGTAAAAAAAGACGGAGATCGGCAGCGCCCAGGGGACAGCTATTGCCATTTTTAATACGTATCGCGTTACAACGATAGAAAATATAAAATGTGGCTATGAGGAAGGACATGAGGATGAAAAGGATATTGAGTATGTTTTTGATGTTGGCGTTGATGCTGACAGGTTTGGCCGGGTGCCAGGGCGAAGCAGCAAGCGAAAACCCCAGCGAATCCGCCGCGCCGGTGGTGAACACAGAGCCCACCGATGAGTTTGTCATTTACCGTCCACCCTATACCCCAGATTGGATGTCGGAGGCCATTATGCTGTTCCGTCAGATATATCCGGATGTGAAGGTGACCATCGAGGATTTTTCCACAACCGGGACCTATGAAGAGCGAATGGCGCAGTACTGCGACCGCGTGACCAACGAGCTGCTGTCAGGGGAGGGGCCGGATATTATCTTTCCGTCCTATCTGAACGCCAATATTTATAAGGCCATGCAGGGCGGCATCTACCTGAACCTGTCCCCCTTCTTTGAGCAGGACAAGAATTTCAAGGAAGAGGACTTTCTGCCAGGGGTTTTCGACGCCGGAAAATATCAGGGCAGGCAGTACATTGTCCCCATCTATGTGACGTATCCCGCCTTTTTGGCCAGGACGCCGGTGCTGGAGTTGCTGGGAATCGGTCAGGTGGAGTGTGGGGATACCATATCCTTCCTGCGCCAGCTGGGGGAGGTTTCCCCGCTGCTGGACCAGAACCTGGAGCTGGAGCTCATGATGCACTACACAGGATTTTTTGGCCGCTTTCTGGAAATCGCCAACCTGAAGCTGATCGACTATGAGAACCGGCAGATCTGCCCAAACCCGGAGACCATCCGCGCCTTTATGGAGGCATATAAAGCCTGCTACAAATGGGACTATCAAGACGGAAAATTTGTCAGCGGCAGGATGACCAATGCACCCCCATGGCTGCCAGTGAATTATTGCTACACCTGGCTGTACTCCGAGATCAACCATTTCAGGTTGTATGGCGCGTGTTTTCAGGCGGTGGACGGCGGCTATACCGACTTTATTCTGCGGGACACGGAGGGCAGGGTTTCTACCAGCTATATGTATTACACGGCGGTGCCCGCCAGCTCCAAAAATCAGATAAACGCCTATCGATTCATACAGATACTGCTCTCCGAGAGCATTCAGGCGAGGAAGGTGAACTACAAGGGAACGCTCCTGTACGAAAACATTTTCTGCCCGGTCAGCAAAGAAGCCCTTGGCCTGAAGGTACGGGAGCAGATGAACGAGCCAAGCATAAAGTTTTATGATGCAAGCTACAAGACAATCGGGAGCGTTCCCGCCCTGCCTGCGGAGGCGCTGCTGGGGCATATGGACCAGCTTTTGCAGGCTGAAACCAGTACACTGTATGACAGTACCATCATCACCATGACCTGGGATTCCATGGAGCCCTTCTTCAAGGACGAAAAAACCTATGAAGCCTGTTTTGATGAACTGAAATCCAAGCTGACCATCTACATGGATGAGTGAGGCTGCTTTACCGCTTCTCCGGACCCAAAACCTTTTTAAAGGAGCTTTTGCCGATGAAAACCATTCCAACCCCCAAACCCCGGTTCCGGCTGGGCCGCCGGAAAGCCCTCACCGGTATGGCCTACGCCGCCATACCCCTGGCCGGTTTTCTCCTGTTCTTCGCCGTCCCCTTTGTCATCAGTATCGTCCGCTCCTTCCAGAGCGGCCTTACCCAGCAGTTCACCGGATTGGAAAACTATATCTCTGTCGCCAACAGCGAATCCTTTCGCCTGGCCGCGGCCAATACCTTCCGCTTTATCGTCATGGGGGTGCCCTCTATTATCCTCTTTTCCCTCCTCCTGGCCCTGGCCCTGGACCAGAAAATCATTGGCCACAGCTTTTTCCGCACCATCTTCCTGACCCCCTATGTCATCCCTGTGGCCTCCACCGTCATGGTGTTCCAGATTGTCTTTGAGCAGTCGGGCATCCTCAACAGCCTCTGCCTTCAGCAGAACCCCGTCAACTTTCTCCACTCGGACAACGCCTTTTACATACTCCTCCTGCTCTACGTCTGGAAGAACTTCGGCTATAACATGCTGCTGTTCCTCACCGGCCTTTCCCAGATTCCCAGCGAGTACCGGGAGGCCGCAAGGGTGGACGGGGCCGGACCGGTGCGCATCTTCCGGAGCATCACCCTGCCGCTGCTGGGGCCCACCTTCTTCTTTGTGTTTGTCATCAGCATCGTCAATTCCTTTAAGGTGTTCCGGGAGGCCTATGCCCTGGGCGGGGCCTATCCCCATTCCAGCATCTATATGCTACAACACTTTATGAACAACAATTTCCAGAACCTGAACTATCAGCGGCTTTCC
>Ga0073906_1002739_pt1 | contig 22145 bp, 12 predicted proteins | sample Inofromicrocosms_FD_65485 | JGI IMG/M metagenome (GOLD analysis project Ga0073906, IMG submission 65485) | Mouse cecum microbial communities from Vienna, Austria - Inoculum for glucosamine and mucus D2O microcosms | ecosystem: Host-associated > Mammals > Digestive system > Large intestine >...
GGTTATTTCATGACCTCCGTACAGCTGCCGTCCGACGCGTCGCTCGACAGGACGGAGCAGGTGGTGCGCGACATGGCCGTCGACATAAAGCGCGAGGTGCCCCATGTGAAGGATGTCATAAGCTTTGCCGGCATGTCGCTGTTCGGCGGCAACGGCTCCAATGTGGGCTCGCTGATGGTGGTGCTCGACCCATGGAAGGAACGCCGGGGGAAAAAGAACAGCGTGGATGCCCTCATGCGGCAGACCGACGGAATCACCGCCCGTTACCAGGAGGCTATGGCTTTCTCCGTGAATCCCCCCTCCATACCGGGGCTGGGCATGTCGTCGGGACTGGAGATGCAGCTGCTCAACGTCAACAGCCTCAGTGCCGACGAGATGACCAAGGCCCTCGCCTCTCTCCGCGAGGCCGCCGCCCACGACGACAGGATAGCTTCCGTGACCTCCACTTATATGGGCACGCAGCCCCAGTATTCGCTCCAATTCAACAAAGACCGCATCCTCATGATGGGGGTCGACATCGAGGATGTATACTCCACGCTCTCGGCATATACGGGAGGGTCGCTGGTGAACGACTTCAACAAGTTCGGGCGCACATATCATGTGGAGCTTGAGGGCGACGCCATGGCGCGAAAGGTGGCCGATGATGTGCTCCGGCTGTCGGTGCGCAATTCCGCCGGGGAGATGGTACCGCTGTCGGCATTCACCACCGTGCAGGAGACCATGGGCGAGCCGTCGGTAAACCGTTACAACATGTACGGCAGTCTGGCGCTCACCGCCAACCCTGCAAAAGGAGTCAGCTCTTCCGACGGCATCAAGGCCATGGAGGAACTCACCGACAATACGTTGGGCAAGAATTTCGGGTATGCGTGGACGGGTGAGGCCTATCAGGAGACACAGGCCGGAACCACGGTGTCGATAGTTTTCATCTTCGCCATCATCATGACGCTGCTGGTGCTTGCCGCGCAGTATGAGAGCTGGACTGACCCCCTGGCCGTGGTGCTGGCAATGCCTGTGGCCGTGATGGGAACCCTGCTCGGTTGCATATGCATGGGGCAGAGCATCAGCATATATACCCAGATAGGTCTCATACTCCTGTTGGGCATGTCGGCGAAGAATGCCATTCTGATTGTGGAGTATGCCATGGACTTCCGCAAGGGAGGCATGGATATCGGCAAGGCGGCCCAGCAGGCCGGAGAGATACGACTGCGTCCTATCATGATGACGGCCCTGGCCTTCATATTCGGCGTGTTGCCTATGATGTTCGCCAGCGGTGCCGGTGCCAATAGCCGCATTTACCTCGGCACGGCCATCGTGTTCGGCATGTCGCTCAACGCCCTCGTCGGCCCCACATTCGTCCCCGTGTTCTGGAAAATCCTCCAGACCTTCAACGAAAAATACCTCTCCAATCTTTTCCCCGACAAAAAATTCACCGCCCCTGTGGCAACACGGAAAGGAACCGCTGATGCACAGTAAGAGCGCGGAAGCGGCAGGTATATAAGGGTCGGTTATTGCGGATTGGAAAAAAAATTGTAATTTTACGTTAAATTTCCTTTTGGCGGCGTTTTAATAGTGCGGAGGCCTGTGTGCTCCCGCGCCGGTAAGCAAATGAATGCCGATAAACAAATCGGATTGCCGATAAACAAATGGATTAAGAAAGATATTATGGGAAAAGAGAAATCGGAAAGGCTGCAAACCTCCTTGCTGAATGCCAAGGAAAAGGAATTGCTGATATGGCTTGGAAACCGGCAGCCTTCATGGGTCACGTCAGACATGCTGACCTATTTCGGTGTGGCGGCGGCAGTGCTCTACGCCCTGTTCTGCTGGCTTTCCAACAGCAATGTATACTATCTGTGGGCGGCCTCGTTCTGCCTTGTGCTCAACTGGTACGGCGACAGCCTTGACGGCACCGTGGCGCGTGTGCGCAACACCCAGCGCCCCAAATATGGCTTTTTCATTGACCATTCCCTCGATGCGCTCACCACTTGCCTCTTCTGCATTGGCCTGGGTCTGGCGCCCGTGATGAAGCTCTCGATTGCCATGTTCATTCTCGCCGGGTACCTCTGCCTGTCGATCTACACATACCTCTCCACAATTGTGATGGACAAATTCCGGCTAACATACGGCAAGCTGGGTCCCACCGAGGTCAGGCTCATAATCATAGCCGTGTTTATACTGTGCATGTATACTCCCTGGTCGGGTGTGGGCTTCAACATCGGCGAGACGTTCTGGACCGTGTTCGACTGCATAGGCGCTGTGGTGGCCATAATCCTCTTCACCATCTACATCTGTCAGCTTGCCGCCGACCTGCGTTACCTCGCCAAGATAGACCCTCCGAAAAAAGCGGGGAAATAAGTAACCACGCAACACCGGCAGCCACGTAACGACAAGGCCTATGTCATCACACCGACTGGCGCAAATGCGCGACAAGTTTCTGCACAGCGACGGATTTCTCTTCACCCTTCTGAGGTCCGGCGCTTCCTCGCAGATATGCGGCTGGATCGACATGCTGGTGTCGTTTGTGGTGTTTGCCTTCCTCGACTTCACGCCCTGGCTGTCCACGGCTATCGGTGCCTTTGTGGGCGGTATCCTCAACTGCGTGATCAATTACCGTTTCACCTTCCATGCCGAGGGCGTGGCATGGCGCGCAGCTCTCACCAAGTTCCTTTTCGTATGGGTAGGCTCCCTGCTCCTCAACAGTTTTGGAACCCAGATCGTTTATTATCTGATGCGTGAGTGGACGTGGCTCAAGACAATCATGGGATTGGGCGACGACGCCATCTTCCTCGTGGCCCGTCTGTCGGTGTCGCTCGTAGTTTCCCTGGCATGGAACTTCCTGCTGCAGCGCAACTTCGTGTTCCGCGAAACGCGCCTCGACGCATACATACTGCGCTCTCTCGATTATCTCGGAATCAGCCGCAAAGGCAAGAACCAGAATACCCGCAATGATGCAGAAAAAACTGAATAAAGATGGCGAAGAGGTATATGTCTTCGATCAGTATCCCGACATAGAGGTAAGGCCAGATGTGATCACAATGGCCGACATCAAGCGGGTATATCCGCCGGCCGCGAAGCATCCGCGTCTCGTGAAGTGGCTCATGAAGCTCTTCGAGATCGACGAGGTGAACCGCGTGCATAGCCGCTGGAGCATGACTCCGGGCCCCGAGTTCGTCAAGCACCTCGTCGAGGATGAGTTCAAGGTTGACCTGCATGTCGACAACCCTGAGATTCTGGAACGCTTCAAGACCGGGCCCTTCATCACCGTCAGCAACCATCCCTTCGGCCAGCTCGACGGCATTGTGCTCATCTACCTGGTCACGAGGGTACGGCCAGAGTTCAAGGTGATGGTCAACATGATCCTCAACCAGCTGTCGGCGATGCGACCCAACTTCATAGCCGTCGACCAGGGGGCGTCGGCCGACCCGGAGAAGCGGCGCGTGTCGGTGGCCGGCGTCAGGGAGGCCATAAGAATGCTCCGCGAAGGTATGCCCGTAGGTTTCTTCCCCGCCGGCGCAATAGGCAAAACCGACAAGGAGGGTATCATCGTCGACCGCCAATGGCAACCCACCGTGCTCCAGATTATCTCCAAAGCCAAAGTGCCCGTGATTCCCATTTATTTCCACGGCACCAATTCGAGGATGTTCAACTTCTTCGGGCATCACAGCATACTTCTGCGCACGCTCTGTCTGGCACGCGAACTTTTCCGCAAGCGCAACAAACCGCTGCGCGTCACCATCGGCGAGCCCGTAAGCGTGGAAAAACAACTCGAGTTCGGCAAAGACTACGAAGCCCTCGGCCAATACCTGCGTCGTCAGACGTATCTCCTCTCCGGAAGAGAAATAACCTCCGTGGCGAAATAACCCTTCAAAGATTTATCATTAATCTTTTATCGTTTATCACTTATCACTATCTCCCGCTATGTCCGACGACAGAAATACTGAAAAGCGCCTGTTTCTTCTGGATGCCTATGCGCTGATATTCCGTGCCTACTACGCCTTGATACGGATGCCCCGGATCACGCAGGCAGGTTTCAACACGTCGGCGATTTTCGGATTCGTCAACACTCTGGAGGAAATCATACGCAAGGAGCGGCCCACGCACATGGCCGTATGTTTCGACCCTCCCGGTCCCACTTTCCGCAACGAAGCCAGCGAGGAATACAAGTCGGAACGGGCCTCCACCCCCGAGGACATAAAGCTGTCGGTGCCCTTCATCAAGGAGATAGTGAAGGCCTACCGGATACCGTTGGTGGAGGTGGATGGTTACGAGGCTGACGACGTGATAGGCACGCTGTCGCGGATGGCCGAGGCCGAGGGATATACCGTCTACATGATGAGTCCCGACAAGGACTTCGGCCAGCTTGTCACGCCGCACGTCTACCAATATAAGCCTTCGTACCGCGGTCAGGATTTCGAGCTTCGCGGCCCAGAGGAGGTATGCGCTCGTTACGGCCTGCAGAACACTCGCCAGATAATCGACCTCCTCGCTCTCATGGGCGACAAAATCGACAACATCCCCGGCTGTCCCGGTGTCGGCGAGAAAACGGCGGTAAAACTCATCAACGACTTCGGCAGCGTGGAGAACCTCCTGGCCAATACCGACAGCCTGAAAGGTGCCCTGCAGAAAAAGATCACGGAGAATATCCGCCAGATAGAGTTTTCCAAATTCCTTGCCACGATACGCACGGATGTACCCGTGGGCGTTGTACCTTCCGACCTCGAGAGGCGTGAGGAAGACAAGGATAAGCTGCAGGCCATATTCCGAGAGCTGGAGTTCAAGACGCTGTCCGACAGGGTTATGCGCCGCATAGATTCGACGCAGCCACGCCCGGCGGCCACCTCGGGATTCCCCACTTCGCTGTTCGACGACTTCGGCGCCGACGCGGAGGAGCCTGCCGCCCCGCTTGCCAAAGTGTCGGAACGCGATAATGATTACCGCCTTGCCGACAACGGCGCCGTTCTCGGCGAGCTGAGCCGTCAGCTCGAAGGGATTGGCCGCATAGGTCTATTCATGATAGCCGACGGCGAGAACGACATGTCGGCCATATGGCGCGGCACGGCCATAGCCACAGCCCCCGGAAAGGCTTTCTACATACCTGCCGGCTATGACGAGGGAAGGGCCCTGGTGCTCGACATCATGGCCGACCCGGACATAGAGAAGGTCAGCGTCGAGACGAAGCGCAACATGGTAGTGGCGTCGCGTCACCGCAACGACGGCGCCGATGCGCTGGTAAACTTCTACGATACCGGTCTTGCCCACTATCTGCTGCAGCCGGAGATGCGTCACGATCTGGAGAGTCTGTCGGCCACCTACCTGGGTGTGGAGGCGAGTGCCCAGCCGGGGCTTGCGAAGGTGGGGGGACGCCGCGCAGGCAAGACAGCGTCGGCCGGCGTGTTGTCGCCGGATGTGCTTATGCCGTGGGCCTGCGAATGCGCCGACCTTACCCTGCAGCTCCGCCAGCCTCTCGACGATGCCGTCACCGAGGCAGGCATGCAGCCACTCCTCACCGGTCTGGAACTCCCTCTCGTGCCCGTGCTCGCCGCCATGGAGTGTGCCGGCGTCAGAATCGACATAAAGGCCCTCGACAATGCCGCCGAAGATATGCAGACGCGCCTCGCCGCTCTTGAAAAGGAGATTTACGAAATGGCCGGCATGGAGTTCAATATCGGTTCGCCGGCAAAGGTGGGCGAGGTGCTCTTCGATGTGCTGATGCTCGACTCCAAGGCCAAGAAAACCAAGACAGGTCAATATTCCACCGCCGAGGATGTGCTGGAGAAGCTTGTGCCCAAACATCCTGTCGTCGTGGCCATCATGCGTTACCGCGCCATGAAGAAGCTGCTGACCACTTACCTGCAGGCATTGCCGGCGGCCATAAACCCGCAGACCGGGAAGGTGCATACCAACTACAACCAGACGGTAACGGCCACGGGACGCATCTCCTCCACGGCACCCAATCTACAGAACATACCTGTTCGAGAGGAGGAGGGCCGCGGCATACGCCGCGCATTCATCGCCGACGAGGGATGCCTCTTCATGAGCGCCGACTATTCGCAGATAGAGCTGCGCCTCATGGCCGACTTCAGCCATGACCCCATCATGACCGACGCCTTCCGCCACGGCAAGGACATTCATGCCATCACAGCGGCAAAAATCTACCACAAGGATGTGTCGGAGGTAACCGCCACGGAACGCCGCAGCGCCAAGACGGCCAACTTCGGCATCCTCTACGGCATAAGTCCCTTCGGGCTCTCCACGCGTCTGGGCATACCCCGCACGGAGGCCAAGGAGATTATCGACAATTATTACGCCACGTTCCCGACGGTGCGCAAATATCAGTCGGACAGCGTGGAGCAGGCGCGTGAACGCGGGTATGTGGAGACACGCATGGGACGTCGCCGCCAGCTCCCCGACATCAACAGCAAGAACCCCACCGTGCGCGGCTTCGCCGAAAGGAATGCCGTGAACGCTCCTCTGCAGGGCACCGCCGCCGACGTCATCAAGAAGGCCATGATCGACATATTCAACGAGATGCGGCGGCGCAAGCTCAAATCGACGATGATCATGCAGATCCACGACGAACTGAACTTCAACGTGGTTCCCGAGGAATTGCCTGTGATGCAGGAGCTTGTGGAGCGGCTTATGGAAGGAGCCTACAGCGGCAGCGTGCCCTTGACCGCCAGCTGCGGCACCGCCCAGAACTGGCTCGACGCCCACTGATGATTAAAGATTCAACAGATGATTCAAAATCCAGCTGATGATTCAAAATTCAACATTCAAAATTCAACATTAAGGAATGTCCATCCCCCACATCATAGAATTGCCCAAGATCCACGACCCTCGCGGCAATCTGTCGTTTATCGAAGGAGAGGGTCATGTGCCGTTCGACATCAAGCGTGTCTATTATATCTATGATGTGCCGGGAGGAGAGAGTCGCGGCGGGCATGCCCACAAGACTCTGGAGCAGCTGATAGTGGCGGTTGCCGGCAGTTTTACGGTCACTCTCGACGACGGGCGCACACGTCGTTCCTTCTTTCTGAACCATCCATGGCTCGGTCTCTACATACCCCCCGGCTATTGGCGTACGCTCGACGATTTTTCCTCGGGTGCCGTCGGCCTCGTACTCGCCTCGCAGCATTACGACATAGACGATTACATCTACGAGTATCCCGATTTCCTGACGTTCAAAGGTGTTGACGATGATAGAAGATAACCGGGAGATACCCTTTCTTGACCTTGGGGCTGTCACGGCCCTTCACGGCGCGGAGATAGCGTCGGCGGTAAGGGATGTAGTGGAATCGGGGTGGTATATCCAGGGAAAGGCCGTGGAGCGTTTCGAGCGTAATTATGCCGGATATATCGGCGTAGGGGAGGCGATAGGCACGGGCAACGGACTTGATGCGTTGCGGCTGATATTCAGGGCAATGCTGGAGCTGGGGAGGCTTCAGCCGGGCGATGAGGTGATAGTGCCGGCCAACACGTTTGTGGCATCGGTGCTGGCTGTCAGCGACAATGGTCTCGTTCCGGTGTTCGTGGAGCCCGACGAGGAAACTATGCAGCTTGACGCCTCGCTCATCGAGAAGGCGCTGACACCGCGCACGCGTGCCGTGCTCCTCGTGCATCTCTACGGCCTGTGCGCATATACGCCGGCGGTTGAGGATGTATGCCGCCGTCACGGGCTGATGATTGTGGAAGATAATGCCCAGGCCCACGGATGCCTGTATCAGGGACGGCGCACCGGCTCTTTGGGTGTCGCCGCCGGCCACAGCTTCTATCCCGGCAAGAACCTCGGCGCCCTCGGCGACGGCGGCGCCGTGACCACCGACGACACCGTGCTGGCCGACACCATAAGGATGCTCGCCAATTACGGCTCCGAAAAAAAATACGTGTTCCGCTACAAGGGTCTCAACTCCCGACTCGACGAGCTGCAGGCCGCCGTGCTGGATGTGAAGCTCCGGCATCTCGACGAGGACAATGCCCGGCGTATAAGGATTGCCCGCATCTATCAGGAAGAGATACGCAATCCGCTGGTGACGCTTCCCTGTTTGGGTGCGGAGGGAGGCAACGTGTTCCATATCTACCCGTTGCGATGCGGGAGCCGCGACCGGCTGCAGAGCCGATTGCTGGAACAGGGCATACATACCCTCATACATTATCCGATACCGCCCCACCGACAGGAATGCTACAAGGAGTACAACACCCTGACGCTACCCGTCACTGACCGCATCCACGCCACAGAGCTGTCGCTGCCCATGTCGCCGGCCATGACCCCCGCCGACGCCCTCCGCGTCGCCTCCGCCATCAACTCTTTCCGTTAAAGCGGCTCGGTTATGCTGCCACTGCGCAGAAGCAATCAGAATATAGATTTCTGTTGCGGAGTTAATATGTCGTATAGTTCCGGTACCACGAGAGCTTCCAGCTCTTTAGGCTCAATTTTTAACAGACCTCCCCCATAACATCTCCCGCATTCTGCCAATCTGCTTTTGGGAATGCGATTTAATATTTCCCATACGGTTTCAACCGTTTTTCTGCTCATGAAACAATGAGCGTAATTAGCTTTGGGATATAGCATTAAATAAGAGTTGGTGACTATGGCATCAGACTCGTTCAGGATAAACCGAAAAGCGTTTGCGTTATTCCTGCCCATATACGTCATATATATGGGTGCCGGCTTACGTTTCTCGCACATATACCATGGAGAACGTTTTTGACAATTATGGCCGGAGTTCATTTTTTTCTTCTCGCCGTCTTTGATATAATCAAACAGATTAGGATACCTTGATTCTATTATATCGATAGGTAATGGGCACGAAAGCAGATAGTATCTGTTATCCTTATCCAGACTTCCGAGACCGGTCTTTATTATTTCAGTGCGCAGGTGTCTTGGTGCCGGGAGAACAGGAGTCAGATATTCCATTGGAAGTCGTTTTTCTGCAACAAAATCATCGGGAATGATAAAAAAATCATTATTCCCGGTAGAAACCCCTCTTGATACCTTGAAGTATTCACCCAGACATTTACCATTTTCAGACTTGAAGGGTCTGGACGTGTCGAATAAAAGGCTCCATTTGTCTCGAGGATTTAGGTCGGATAATGATATTTCGATTGATGTTTCGGGATTATTGATTCTGGGACCGGTAGAGAATCTGATTTTCTGCCCTTTAGGATTTGAATTTCTGAATGTTACAATGGAGGAGCTTACCAATGCATCCGAGAATTGGAGGTCAGCTGGATTAAATCTATGTATGGAGATTAATTCAACTTTAGAACAAAGAAATTCCTTTATTGATGAGCCGTAGTTAACATCAAGAAATTCGGAAGGGATGAGCCACGAAGACAAACCATCCTCTTTAAGCCATAGTGTTGACAGTATTAAAAAATAGCAATACAGGCCGGACAATCCCGAAATTCTGAGATTATATTCTTTAAGAACACGCGCCTGAAGTTCTTTCTTGGTATTGGCATCTACATGGTGGTGACGTGTGTATGGAGGGTTTGCTAAAATCAGATTGAACTCTCTTTTCGGATCCGATTTAAAAAAGTCACTGTTGATTATATCTATATTATATTCGTTCCACAAATTTTTGGTTGGATTGAAATAATATGGGTCAATCTCGAATCCTGTCGCTTTAATAGGATTCGTGGTATTGAGGAGAGCGGAGAAAAATACACCGGTACCGATTGCCGGTTCGAGGAAAGCTATATTGTCATCATGTCTAAACTTCAGGACATAGTTCACCATATCCTTGGCCAATGAATAGGGGGTGGAAAATTGACCAAGTATATTTCTCTCCTTGTCGGTCTTTCCGGAATCAAGGATTTGTTGTATTGAATACCGCTCGTCCTCTTTTGTCATATCCCGAATGCAGAGAAATCGGTTATACGGTGTTCCCAAACCCAGTCTATACCTTCGGATGCTTCGTATCCCAGATATGATGTGTCAAAGTAGCCGCATAAAAATAATATGTAAGTTATACGGTCTTGTCCGTATGTGTGGCGGAGCTGGCTCGCTTTAATAGCTTCCTCCTTTCTTCGTTTATTTGTATTTGCAAAATCTCCGGCAGACTTGCATTCTATCAAAAGAGGAAAATTATTTTCTCCCGAATATTGTGGTTGAATCACCATGTCTATCGGCATGTTGACATATTTGCCACCTATTTCAACAGGCACATTCAGGTGATGTGCATAGCTGAATGCCGGCATTTGGTCGATGGACGTGATGTCAGCATAGTCAAGCCGGATGTAGCCTTTCTGTTCAAGATAATTGTCTATGGCGTTTAGTTGACGTCTCTCTTGAGAATTGCGAATTATCGGGTCTGCCAAAGCCCCGCTAACTCTGTCGGCCACGATAGACGCACTTCTATTAAGCATCTGTGCCGATGGACTTCTTAAGTCATTCAGCCATGGAAATATCTCGTAATCAATAAGTTTCGTTATTATTTGCAATATATTGCGAATGCTTGTTGTCAGTTGATCTTGTGATGATTTATGGGGAAGCTTCCCCTTTTCAAGAGAACATACCATATTTCGGGTTGTGCCGGACAAGCCAACAAGTCGGTCAATGGCAAGCGGGGGAGCAGTACAAGCTCGTAAAACCGACAGATATTCCGGATGTTCTCTCAATGACGCTATTGAAATATTACGAAAGAAATCAAAATATTTAATGGCCGATATCACTTGTTTAATGACTCCGGCCCTCGCGTTTCGGAATGCTTCGGGAGCAGATGACATAAACCATTGATTGTATAAGTCAATCGCCATTATGGAATCCTTTTTCCATTGGTCAGTGCTGAATCTATTTTTTAAGGTAAGTGTCATGTTGCAAAGTTAACGAAAATATTTTGATTTTTTTCATTGGCTGTGGGGGGAATAATTATGAAGGACCCTGACTCTGAAAAACTCTGAAAAAGGGATGCCCCGGAAGGAGCATCCCTGAATTATGGCGGCCGGGTCGGCGGCGGGTCGGCAGACCCGGGTTGTCGGCCGGTTGTCGAGTTATTACTTTCTGACTCTTTTACTTTCTGACTTTGCGGACGCGGACGGTGCCGTCGGCAAGGAGGGCCTGACAAAGGCGGGACTTCTGATGTTCGGCAAAGGGCTGTCAATCCGCGAGGTATTTCCTCAGTTCAGAGTCGATTATCTTGACCGCATCGGTATCAGGCCGGGCAGCAGTGAGAAGTGGAACGACCGTCTCACTGATGACGGCAACTGGGAGCACAACATGTATAATTTTGTGACTCTCGTGCTACGTCGGCTTCTTATCACTCTCCCAACACCGGGACGCCTCATCGGAGGCGAGCGGAAAGACGATTACGAAGTGAAGGATGCAGTTATGGAAGGTTTGGTCAACTCGATAATCCACTGCGATTTCGCTGCAAACGGAGTGCTTAGGATTGAGCGCGGCACTGAGTGCATCATAATGCGAAATCCTGGCAGCCTGCGCGTCAGTCGCGAAAGAATCTATGAAGGTGATTATACACATGCTCGTAATCAGGCTATGCAACGCATGTTCAGGATGGTGGGTTATGGCGACAACATCGGTTCTGGATTCATGAAGATTCTGAATGCATGGAAAAAGGAATCCTGGATTGCTCCTGACCTGCATGAGGAAGATGAGGTTCACGAAGTATGGCTTACTCTCAGAATGGTCTCGCTGTTCGCTCCGTCAGTAATAGGGAAACTAAAATCTTTATATGGTAACGATTTCGATATTCTCCCGGCGGAAGAGAAAGAGATATTGTCGCTGATAATAAGCACAGATGCCAATACAAATGCCAAGCTTCAGCGTCTCACAGACAAAAACAGCTGGACTCTCAACCGACTGTTATCGGCATTGGTTGACAAGGGCATGTTACTGTCGACGCCCAAAGGGAGATGGACCACATACGCTCCTGATATGGACTATATTCCCAGACATAAAGGTATGGGTTCGCAGACAGGTTCGCAGACAGGTTCGCAGACAAATTCGCAGACAAATTCGCAGACAAATTCGCAGACAGATTCGCAGACAGATTTGACTCTGAGAATACGAGATGATGAACGGCTGACAGAAGCGCAGAAAACAATTCTTGGCATTATGATTCATGAACCTTCGCTGAGACTTGAAAGTATTGCCTGCCGCCTCGAAATGACTGTCGCCCAGATTCGTTACCAACGAGAATTATTATCCAAGAAATTTAATATAGATACTGTCAATATAGGATCCAACCAATCCGGCAAATGGGAGGTGAGGTATATTGATGATATACTGAAATAATATGGGCAAGGTATTAAAACCGATACAGACCGACGGGCCGGTGAATGGCGGTGAGCAACGGCTCATCGACTATCTGACCGTGAAACTGCCCGATGACTACTACATAATTCCCAATGGCGAGTATGCCGCTAAAATCAACGGCGCTATCCAGTTCTTTGAATACGACTGCATCGTGGTGGCACCTCATGCCGTCTACCATCTTGAGAACAAGGATTGGGGCGGTCATCTGCAAGGTGATGATGAATTGTGGTTTGTCAACGGCACCGAGCGTAAGAATCCGCACAAGTCGGGCACATACAAATCGCGCATCCTCGCTTCCAAGATCCAGCAGAAGAATCCGGCATGGCGAGCAAGGATAGTGACGGCTGTGACGTTGAGCAATCCGAGCCAGACCAAATTCGGCCTCGACCCTCACAGTGCCTGTTACGACCAGACATTCACCTTAGGCGATGATCTGATAGCCTTCCTCACCGACCACCTGAGGGTAAACAAGTTGGCCGACGAAATCGCGTCGTATGCTCTCGACTTGGCAGAGTATCTGTCGGGCGCCACCTCGCAGCGCACACATTCGCAGAAGACCAGAGTGGCCGGCTATGAGATTGACGAAATCCTTCAGCAGACCGAGGATTTCACAGAATATCTCTGTCATCCAAAGGCATTCTGCACAAAATATTATCGCGTGAGGGAGTATCCGTTGGTGCGCAACGAGAGTCCCGGGGCGTTGGAGACATTCCGCAATAAGGTGACGAACGCAGACAACGCGCAGAAGCTGATGAGCGGTTCTCCATATATTTTCAAATCGGAGTATCATTTCAGCGATGACGAGACAGTGTTCTACGAAATATCGGATTGGATGAACGACTGCACCCTTAAGGCGAAACTACGTACACGGACGTTCCTTCAGATTGAGAAATTCAAAATCATCACCGACATAGCCAAGGCACTGAAAACAGCGCACGAGGAGTGCATTTTCCACCGTGCCGTCAGCCCGGAGAATATCTATATTCTCAACGACGGCACCGCACAGCTCGGCAATTTCAATTCGGCATGGTTAGTGGCCCACAGCAACAATAAATATACGGTTCGTTCCTTGCTGAATATACAGAACAGCCCTTACTCGGCTCCCGAACTTGAAGAAGACGAGGTGAATGGGTCGAGCGACCTTTTCTCTCTCGGTGTCATCGTCTATGAGCTGATGACAGGGCGTTTGCCTTTCGAGAGCTCGCTGATATTCAAACTCAAGGGTGGAGAACTGGCACCCGAAGAGATGCCTACCGCCATCGTACCCGACCTTCCCAAATGGGTCGACTCGCTGGTGGCCCACACTGTAACCGCCAACATGGACAAGCGTTGGCAGGAGGCGCAGGAACTCATTGACTTTATTGCCGATAATGCTTTTGGGAAAACCCAACCGGCCCGGTCAAAAACGGAAGAGAAGAAACTGACGGATTTGAAAGACCTGAAGAGTGGCGATGAAATCAACAATGACCTGGTGCTCTATGATGAATTGGGGAAAGGGGGGTTCGGCCGAGTGTTCCGTACTCTTCACCGCACCCAAAACCAGTATTACGCCGCAAAGATATTCGACCGCGAACTGGCCGCCTCGGAAACCCAAAAAGAATTCGAGGCACTGAGAGACCTCAACCATCGCAATATAGTCAAATTCGTATACAACGGCCAGACAGACCAGGGAATGTTCTTCACGCTTATGGAACTGTTGGATGGTGACAACCTGAGCGATTACACCAAGGACAAAGGCGACCTCAAGCTGCCGATGAGCGAGATATACAAGATGCTGAAGCAGATTCTTGATGCTCTTGTGTATATGCAGGAGCGCGAGGTGCCCATCTTCCATCGAGACATCAAGCCCAACAACATCATGTGGCACAGGCGCGAAAGATATGTGCTGATTGACTTCAATATCTCGACTTCGACAGAGGACAAATCATTCGGAGGCACACTGCCATATCTCGCTCCGGATCTTATCCAGAGCAGCAAACGCATAGACTGGGATAAATCAGCCGACACATTCTCGCTGGGAGTGACCCTTTATGAGCTCTTGGCCCATAACTATCCATGGCCGGGAAGCAATCCTTTTCCCAATCTGAAATCGCCGGCCACCGACATTCTCAATTACCGCAATGACCTTTCTGACGAATTCGCCAGGTTTGTGATGCGAGCCTTGGTCACCGACCGCACCAAGCGTTTCCCGACCGCAAAGGCAATGCTTGAGGCTCTGAATGAAATCGGAATTGACGGGATGCTGAAGAAGGCCCCCGAGGTGGTTCAGATCACCTTCAAGGGTGTAAGCGACATTGTGGATTACCTCAATTCGCTTTACAGCCAGAGCAGCCACGGCAACCGAGGCACGAGAGCAGGACTCACCAAGTCGCCCTTCGATAGCCTGACTTACACCGAGACCAGGCTGGATAAGAAACTTATCCAAGACATCAAGGCTCTGAAATACAAATTGGTTATCATCACAGGTAATGCCGGTGACGGTAAAACCGCCTTCATACACCATGTGGAAAGTCTCGATCCGTTTGCAGAGCGCCTGGAAACCAACAATGGCAGTCGCTTTGTGATAAACGGCGTGCCGTTCGAGAGCAACTACGACGGCTCGCAGGACGAGGAAAACCTGACCAACACAGAGGTGCTTGACAGATTTTTCAGGCCCTTTGCCGGACTTGATGACTATTCAAAGTCGGCGGAGGGTCGTATAATAGCCATCAATGAAGGACGACTGGTTGATTTTCTCTCCACGCGCCCCGAGTTCAAAAATCTGGAGGATAATATCGAGGAGTATTTCAGAAAGGAGGGCCATACGGCACTGATACCGGGTCTTATGGTGATCAATCTCAATCATCGATCCGTGACAGCGCGCACCGACGACGAACCGAGTCTGCTGCACCGGCAGATCAAGGCATTGACACGCCACGACTTATGGCAGAAGTGCAAGGGATGCCCGGTGGCCGACAGATGCTTCATCAAGTACAATGTAGAGAGTTTCCAGGACTCCAGCGCCGGTGATGAGATCATCAACCGTCTGGAATGGTTGCTCCGCACTGTAGTCTACAAGCGCGAGCTTCACATCACGATGCGCGACCTGCGCTCGTTCATCGCCTTCATGCTCACGCACGACCATTCCTGCGATCAGGTCAAGACTATGTTGGCCAATATCAACGCCGACAATTTTGACCCGGAATATTATTGGCAGTATTATTACTTCAATATTACGGCTACACCTTTCCATCGCGTGACGGCGGGCTTCGAGCAGTCAGGGCTTGACTCCGAAGACCGACTGGTAAAGATGCTGCGCGACACCGACATTGCCCGCGTAGCAATTCCGGCAATCGACCGCGACCTTTACTACACAAGGAAGAATGAGGAAAACTATCTGGTGTTTGCCGAACGTGACCATGATCTGTTGAAGGAGTTCAACCGCCGCCATGAACTTCTTCCATATTACGAGCTTGAGAAAGACCCCAACCGCTCCTTCCTCCTCAAAGAGCGTCATCAGTCATTTATACGCCATTTCTACTTTGAGGGAAAATCCGATTTCAAGGCCCGTCTCCCTTACCAGTCCATAGGTGACTTCTACAAGTATCTTCACGATAACGAGGGGAACCCGGAGAAGTTAAAGGAAACGATGCAGAAGATAGCCACGGCAATATCACGGAGCGAGGGTTGCGACTATAAGGAAATAAGCGAGAACTATCTCCTGTTGTCGTGCAGCCGGATAAATGACCCGTTGTCGAAAAGCTATCGCCTCTTCGACATCAACGACTTCGAGCTTACTGTCAATCACACGCCGCATCTTACGGAATATCTGGAACACGAAAGCGACAGCTTCACGTTCCGGCATAGGGACGAGAAACACATCAAGCTGACAGTCAGCCTTGACCTCTATGAGATGCTGCACTATATAGGCAAGGGATTCTCTCCCTCTCTCAACGACCTTCAGGGACGCTTCATAGAGTTGCAGGTCTTCAAGAATCTTCTTGAAAGCAAGACTTACAGCCAGATTCTTGTGACGAAGAACAACAAGAAATTCTACTCCATCAGTCTTGCCGAAGACAACACTCTCAATGTCGAACCATTTTACGGAAAGCAATCATGATCATACCTTTGAGCAAAAAAGAGAAAATCAATTTCCGCAATCCGCATATCACCGCTCTCGACCCGAAAATGGTGCCTCTGGACCATGTTCTCACCAATCTTTTCCTGCTTATCTCCACAAAAGGATTGCCGGTAAAGATAGGTTCCTTCAAGAAAAAGCATGACATGGAGACTCTTATGGCCCGAATGAAATGGCTGGAAGAAAAGGGTATGGTTAAAGGAGTGAGCGAGAATCCGGAGGCGGTGGAAGACTGGCTCCGCGCGAACCTTGTGTCGATGGTCTATCGAGGCAACGTTATAAAAGAAAAAGTTGCCTCGCTCCAGCCTATGCATCTGATGAGCTACAAGATTCAGAACCGCAGTCACAACCGCGACTACAACGCTTCCGACCAGATATACACCATGCTGAAGAGTGCCCCGGAAGTGCTGAACGGTCTCAAGAAGTATCTTGAGCGCGGATGGGACAGCGATACATCAAAAATGACCGACATACATGGTCTCGATGTGGACTCCGCCGGTATCCTGTGTCTTATTCATGACATCAAGGATAAGCCACAACCGCGTACCAAGCTGGAGAACGTGACTCCGCTGCTGAAGCGTCAGACAGATATATTCAATGATGACCTGCGACGACTTCTCGTCTACCAGGATGTGCTTCCCCGTGCCGTCTTCATCGAGTATTTCCGAATTCTCATCGGCTTTCATCTGGCTTTATACGAGATGAACCTCATATGGAAACTACCCAAGATGAGAAGTGCCGGCACTTCTGAGATAGACGACGAATGGTCGATGGTGGTTGATGTGACCGACAACCTTGACAGTCAGGTATCATCTTATGCATGCAAGGATATGGAGGTACTGGCGAACTCTCTCAACCGCTATTTCAAGACAACGTTTGAAATTAATGCGGTGCAGGAGATGCTTGAGTTGCTCAATATGGGGCATACTGTTCAGGACGCTCTGGAAGAACTCGCAAACGGTTGCCCGCGTGTGGGAAGTCTGGCTTCATCCAAATATGCTTCATTCCTCGCCAATTTCAAGAACGACCCGGAAATGATGGAGAATATACATAAGATGCTCCAGTACTTTGAGCCGGACGACTACTTCGGGCGATATATCAACCTGCTTGAGAACGCAAGCGGCGGCAGCAAATATCAGCACAAATATCATTTGCAGTGTCTTGACAGCCTGACAATGAAAAACAGCGAGTCAATGCTCATGGCGAGCGGTGTGCGGTCGAGGAAGCATCCCCGCCGCGGAGCACTTGGCTCGAAACTGCTTGAGACACTTGTGCAACTTTTGGTTCTCGAAGAGGATGCCAATGGCATATTCGCGTCCAGACCCCTCTCGATAGAAGATTTAGCTGCGGCTATACGCGAACGTTACGGCCTTATTATAAATGGCATCGAGGAGCCTCGTTTCGCGGATTCCGATGTCGTGACCCACGCTGCATTCAAAGAAAATATGGATGCGTTCAAGAACAAATTGCGCCAGATTGGTTTCTATTCCGACCTGAGCGATGCCTGCATTCTCCAGAAAATCCAACCTCGTTACAAAATACAGGACTGATGGATATAAGAAAATTATATTACGACAAATTTCTCTCCCTGGCTTGCGAAGTCTGGAAGGATGAGATTAAACTGGCCAAGCCGGGACACTGCATGAAGGTTACCGGATTTGCAATGGAGGAACTGCGCCGCCTTTATCCGCTCGTGAAAGATATCAACAAGTCAATCGATACCTATATTCTTTCAGAGGATGAGACAGGTGAGGGATTTATCCACGCCACGAAGCTTATCGAACTTCGTAATGATGAGTCGAAAGGATTACTTGTGCTGGTGCCTGTCAACAATCGTGCGGCGGCGGAAGATTCATATGGCGACGCGACTTTCAAGAATCTTTCAGCCTCCTCGCTTCTCGACTGTTTCCTTGCGACATTGAGGAGGAATGTACCCGACGATAAGGAGATTTTGTTCCGGACAATCTTAGAGGAGGTTGGACGTGCCGGTCGTCTCTCCGATGGCTCCATTATCAACTATCTTCTCTATCTGGAGCTTAATGAATGGCGGGATGACGCATTCGGAGAGGGTCTTTTCCACTTCGGACTCCTTCCGGATTCAAAGCTGACCGAGGCCGGTGAAAATCTGTCGCGTCGTCTTCGCTATAATGCGATATGCGTTGAGATTCTCGGTGATTTCTCGGCATCGGTCATCGACCGGGTTTCGGCACTCCCCATTAAGTCCGGAACGATTCAGAAAGAACTCATCAAACTCCTGACCAATCAGGACAATATTCTCGACATAGACACCCTATGCCGTGACATTCATGAAAATCATGAGGATTTGCATTTCTCCAAGTGGGAATTGTCAAAGGATATCAATCAGCAGGATGAAATCTACGTAATCGCGGACCTTGTGCCAGGAACCAACCTGCGCACTGAACTCGTGCGAAATCTCGATGGAGAATACGTGCTTCAGATTCCGCCCGGCAAAGCCTCCACAGTCAAAGTCAAACTCGGATTCAACCCAACACCGAAAAAGTGTGACAAAATTCGTTCTTATTCTCTCGAAATAGTCAAGTTTCCCGACTTCAATGTGCTGGGAGAGATAAAAAAAGCGAAACTTCCTGCGACCACCGGAGCCTCCAAGACTGTAAGCATCAAGATTCCGGCTGGGGAATATGATAATGGTTCATACTTTCTGCGTGCCCATGTACTTGACGAAGATGCCCAGACCTTGGATATTGACAATCCTTTCAGGTCAGAAGATATTCAGGCAGGATGGGAAGAGCGTCATAAACAGGATCCTACTGTAACTAAAGTTCAGTATCAGCAGGAGGTAATGGCTCTTATGGCCAACGACACAACTGTCTTTACTATACATAATCAGGAATCAGATGAAGACGAACCCACATCCGACGACGATCTGGAGCGTCAGAAACGCAGTCATCCTGATCTTGTGCTTCAGGCATACTTCCATTACATGACCGATGCCCTTCGTAAAGGCGAGGAGTTCAAAGATCCGGAGATTCAGCAAACTTCATGGAAAGAGGGATCACTCAACGATGTATTCGCCTTTGATTTCGGCTCGGCTTACGCCTATACCATACAGGTGCCCAAGAAACTTCTTGAGATGGAGCGTGCATTCTACCGCCATTCAGATGAATTGGGATGGCTTGATGCGGAAGTAAGCGGCAACCCGACAGAGACAAAGATTCAGGACATGCACTTTCATGCCCTGTCAGGCAATATCAAAGTGCCTGAAGAATTGATTGAATTACGCAAGGAAGTGTTCCGCATGATTCAGGACTCCGGAGCATCTGAAAGTGGAGTTCTGGCGACATTCCCGCTATATCTTCATGTGGATAAGGTCGAGGAATATGTAACGGCATTCACTAAGTGGCAGCAGGAACTTATCGGAGTGAGCCTCGATGAACAGGAAGTGGCCTCGATACCCAATATAGACACAATATTGATGACCGTGGAGATGCCTGACGGGAGCAAGTCGAATGTCAAGCTTCTCCCACCCTTTCATCCACTTCGTCTTGCCTGGATGTGCAATCTGTTCCGCTTGTTCAAAGATTGGGAGACACGCACCAAGGATGATGAAAAGCTGCGTAAGCAGTGGTATCGGAAACTTGACAGGCTATTCATGGGAGAGCTCGCTCTTGAAGTTGCTCCGCTTGTTCTTACGCAAGGAGCTCTGTCAATCTATCAGTATGTCGGTGAGCTTACTTTCGGCTGGGGTTTCTATGCCCTTGGTGATACAAATTCCAAGCAGGATTTCTCATCGGAGAACCGTCAGCTGAAGTCATACGTGGCGTCTTTGCTCAACATCACCCGCGACCAACAGATAGACAGCGACGTGACTCTTGCGCTTGTAAAACGACACCTTGAAAACTTTGTCAAGTCGCATCCATACAGCAGAAAGATAGTAATCAACTTATTCAATGCCGGAGATGCCAATGTGTTTGCAGACGCCCTGGTGGCACTGGAACGCGCACATTCCGGCGATGAATACGATTACGAGATTCGTCTTTTTGCCGATGACCGACTGATACAGCCCGGATCCGCACTCAAGGAACTGCTTAATCCCAATGGCGTGGTTGCCGAGGGGGCAGAGGCATTTGCGCAGGCTTCCTCCAACAGGCTTTTCCCGAAACTGCGTTTCTCCATCAACAGCATCAACAAATTCATCGCCGACCATGGCAAATATCAGGCACATATTTCGTTTCTGATCAATCCTTTCTCTATCGACATCAAGCCGGTCAGGGGGGATATGAATGCTCGTTCGTTCTTTCTCAACGGCACGCTTGCCCGTACCCATATCGCAGGAGAGAGAGATAGTGACGGATTGATATGGAACCGGTATTTCTCCAATCGACAGATGCCGGAGACAATCACTCCGTTTGCCAACGAGGCTGTAAAGCTCTTCAGCGGCATTCAATACTTCCTGAGCAAGACGCTCTCGTCAACAAGCGAAAAATCCGTTGTTGGGACATCGCTGTCATTAAACAAGGCGGACGAGATGTTCCTCAGCTTCGTGCACGAGGTTTCGGACTGGGTTGTGACTTTTGACCGAAACATGGGGCCGGAATTCTACGACCTGCCGATGACAAGCGAAGGAGATATGCCCTATCTGCTTGACTATGTCCCCAGTCAGGAACAGAATACGGTGTCTTCCTTCCTCACCACGCGCCCGACAAGTGAGGTTGTGGGCCTGATGGCACCCATGTTCAAAAAGTTCGGGGTGGCGATTGAGGATCGCGAAATGTTCATGTCGCTGCTGGAAGATGTAAGAACAGTCAGCAGCTCTCTGGTCATGCAGGCCAACACTACGCAAAACAAGGCGTTTGAAGTGCTCGGTACGACACTGACAAAACGGTTCCTTGCCAAGAAGCATCTGATGGATGAGGCTTTCCTTATCCCAATCGACCTGCATAAGGATCTCTTTGAAGGTCTGGATTCGGAAACTAAGGAACGTGCCGACAATCTTCTTGTAAACATTGATGTCGAAAATCGGGAGATTATTTTTTCCGTAATAGAGATCAAGTGCCGTATGTCGCTGTCCGAACATGAACAAGATGAGTTGGAAGAGAAGATGATGCGTCAGATTGAGAATACCGTAGAGGCTCTCAAGACGCATTTTGAGATTATCGACTCTTTTAACGATAGGCTCGACAGAGAGCTGAAGACTCTCGAACTTGCAGATTTTCTCTCGTTCTACGCAAAGAGAGCAGCGAGATATAATGTGCTTGACAAAGAAATCGCCCATGAGTATCTGAACTTCCTTTCTGAATTGGGCGATGAATATACCCTTAAATTCAAAAAGCTGGGTATCATCTACAACTTCTCGCAACACGAGAAGCAAAAGAAATCGAGCTGGGGCGAAACCCTGTTCTATTCGATGGGAGAATCTGTAATTCAGGATATTTTGTCGGTCGACAAATCTCTTGATACCCTGATGCTTGCGCAGTCGGATGAAGACCTCGATTTCATCAGTTTCTTCGAGAAGAACCGCAAGGATGAGATGCTCACACGCCGCAGGGATGCTCAACGTCAGGCAGCTCTGATTCAGGACGCTGAAGAGGGCTCCTCGTCGGTTGTGCCGGAGATAACAATATTGCCGGAGACAAAACAACCCGCTATCTCTGAGGTAGGGCGGAGTCAACTGGCCAGTGCGAAATTACGAAATTTTTCGATTCAAAGCTTGAATCGGGGACAGGAACTGTAATTTTTCCCGAGGTCTTCGGTTTAACTTACGTTGTATTTCCATAA
>Ga0073906_1002742_pt1 | contig 22130 bp, 25 predicted proteins | sample Inofromicrocosms_FD_65485 | JGI IMG/M metagenome (GOLD analysis project Ga0073906, IMG submission 65485) | Mouse cecum microbial communities from Vienna, Austria - Inoculum for glucosamine and mucus D2O microcosms | ecosystem: Host-associated > Mammals > Digestive system > Large intestine >...
GGGAGCACCGTGCGCATCAAGGACGTTACGCCCGACAGCTTCCGCATGAGCATTGCAAGCGGAAGGGCGCGCGCAATGTACGTCGTGCCCGATTCGCTCGTTACGGAGGAGGTCTGCGTTCCCGTAAAAACGGAGAACGGGGACGTGGTTTTGGCAAATACCGACCTTACCAAGCTCGCCGTTGTCGAAAGGCACTTTGCCACGGGGAATATCGGGCTTGCGCTCGTAAAGGGCTACGGCTTGAAAAACGCCGCGATCGGTATCTCCGTCGCGCACGACAGCCACAATCTGGTTATCATGGGGGACGACAACGGTAAAATGGCGCGCGCTACCGAACTTTTAAAAGAGGCGGGCGGCGGCATGGCGGTCGTCACCGACGGCCGCGAGGAGATGTTTCCGCTCGATATCGCGGGGCTCATGAGCAGCGCCTCTTCGGAAGAGGTGATTGCGCGGACGGCGGAGATCGGCGAGCTCGCCAAGGCGCAGGGGATAAAAGAAGGTTACGAGCCTTTCATGACGCTCGCGTTTCTCTCCCTTGCGGTCATTCCCAAATTGCGCTTAACCGATCGGGGACTGTTCGACGTGGAAACTTTTGCTTTTACGGATACGGAAATCAAATAGGGTGAAGAATATGTCAAATACAATTGTAGCGGCAACGGGAAACGCACATAAATTAAAGGAGATCCGCGCGATTTTGCGCGGGTGGAATATTCTTTCGCAGGCGGAGGCGGGCTTTTTCGGAGAAGTGGAGGAAACGGGCTCGACGTTTATGGAAAACGCGCTTTTGAAAGCGCGCGCGGTATGCGGGGCGTTAGCACTTCCCGCGCTCGCGGACGACAGCGGGCTGTGCATGCCCGCGCTCGGCGGTGCGCCGGGGGTATTCAGCGCGCGCTATTCGGGGGGCGGCGACGCCGAAAACAGAAAGCTCCTTTTAAAAAATCTGCAAGGCTCGGCGTCGCGCGAGGCTTACTTTTCCTGCGCCGTCGCGCTCGTGTTCCCCGACGGCAGAACGGTCACGGCGGAGGGGAGAACGCACGGAAGCATTTTAGCGGAGGAGAGAGGGAAAAACGGGTTCGGATACGACAGCCTGTTTTTCAGCGACGATTTAAAAAAGAGCTTCGGCGAAGCGGGGGAGGACGAGAAAAACGGCGTTTCCCATCGCGGGCGCGCCCTCTCTTGCCTTGCCGAAAAGTTGAGGGAAACAGTATGAAGACGATGATGGTATTGTCCGATTCCCACGGCAGGAGGCGGGTGATCGAAAAACTTTCCCCCCTCTTTGCGGAGAACGATTACATCGTGCATTTGGGGGACGGCGCGTCCGATATGCGCGAGGTAACGGAGCAGTATCCCGAAAAGGTTTATGCGGTAAAGGGGAATTGCGACTTTTCGCGCGGAATAAACGAACTCGTTTTGGAGGCGGAAGGGGTGCGCTTTCTCCTCTGCCACGGGCATGCGTACGGCGTAAAGACCGATTTAAGCCGACTTGTCGCGCACGCAAAATCGCTCGGTTGCGCCGTCGCGCTCTACGGGCACACCCACCGCGCGGCGATCGAGGAGATAGACGGCGTTACGTGTATCAACCCCGGCTCCGCAGGCGCCTACTCAGACCCGAGCTATTGCTATCTCGTCGTCCAAGGCGAAAAAGTCGTTCCTAAAATCGTACGGCTTTGATTTCGCAAGCTTTTCGCTTGCTGTTTCAAAAAACAAGAGCCCTTCCGAAGAAACGGAAGGGCTCTTGTATCTGATTTTTATACGATATAGTCGGGATTGCTCGCCGCGTTGTCGAGCTCTTTTTTCTGTTCCGCGTATCCGGGCTTGCCGAGCAGGGCGAAGGTCGCTTTCTTGCCGGCTTCCACGCCGGGCTGGTTGAAGGTGTCCACGTTGAACATCGCGCCCGCGTACGCTGTTTGGAGCTCGAAGAAATACAGGAGCTGACCGAGCGTATACGCGTTTACTTCGGGCATATTGATCGTGTAGTTGAGCCGTCCCGCTTTGGTGAGCGCGTAAGCGGTCGCTTTGTTCTCCGCTTGAATGAGCTCTTCCATCGTGTGTCCGCCGAGGAAGGAAACGTCGGGAATGTCCTCGCAACCGTGGGGAATGGGGAATTTCTCCTTGTAACTTCCCACGGAGAGGAAGGTGACAACCTTGTCGAAAGGTCCTTCGGTATAGAGCTGAACCTGCGAATGCTGGTCGGTCACGCCGAGCGCTTTCACAGGCGTCTGCCCCACGTTGCAGGGCTTGCCGTCGAGGGTGACGTTCTTGCCGAGCGATTCCGCCCAAAGCTGTGCGTACCAATCGGAAACGTAACGCAGATTGTCGGAGTAAGGAATGAGCACGCCGATGTTCTTTCCGTCGTTCATTGCAATATATTGCAGCGTAGCGGAGAGAAGGGCGGGGTTTTCGTTCAGCTTGTTCGTCTTGCAGCGTTCGTCCATGTACGCCGCGCCTTGCAGAAGCCCCTCGATGTCGATGCCGAGCACTGCGGCAGGGAGAAGTCCCACGGGGCAAAGCTCGGAAAATCTTCCGCCCACGCCGTCGGGAAGAACGTAGGATTTTACGCCGCCGAGTTCCTTGGAAATTTTCACGAGGTTTCCGCGGTTTGCGTCCGTCGTGAAAATAACGTGCTCTTTAACGTCCGCGCCCGCCTTTTTCAAGAGGTCGGCAATGATCAGATACTGCGTCATGGTTTCGCTCGTCGCGCCCGATTTGCTGATCACGTTGAAGCAGGTCTTGGTTACGTCGATGACGTCGAGCAGATCCTTCATGCGGACGGGGTCTACGTTGTCCTCCACGAAGAAGCGGGGTCCGCCGCGCTTTCCTTTGGGAAGGTCGTTGTAATGCAAATGGCAGAGCGCGTTGAACGCCATCGTAGGGCCGAGCGCCGAACCGCCGATGCCGAGCACAACGAAGTTATCGAACTTTGCGCGGATCTCCTCGGCAGTCTTCAAAATGTCCGCCACGATCTCGTCTTGGTTATAGGGAAGCTCCGTCCAACCCATAAACAGCTCGTCTTTGCCGCGGTTTTGGGAAACGTATGCGTGTGCTTTTTCGGCGATTTTTTCGTGCTTTTTCAGCGTCTTTGCGGATATTCCCTTCTTGCCGAGATAGCGGTCGGTCATGTTGGTGTAGTCTACTGTTACGCGCAAGCTTTCGCGCGCCTTGTCGTTGAGTTGCATGGTTGCCTCCGAATTGATTTCTGAATCTTATTTTAGTACTCTTCCGCGCGAAAGTCAAGAACGCGCAAGGGCTTTTTTGTTTTTTTTCGTAAAAAATCTTGCGAGGAGCGCGCGAAAATCCATTAGCTTGAAAACGGAAAGCAGGAGGACTTCGGCAATCAGCATAACGAGCATGGTCACGCCCAACGCGATGATGTAGCTAACGCATTGCATGAGCAGGTTGCGCAGTAATATCCCCGTCGCAAGCACGGGCAGCATGGCGAGAACAAGCTTGAAAAAGTATTTGCCCGATTGCAGTTTCCCCGCCTTTTTTCGGAGCAGTACGAGCGAGCAGACCGCCGTAATGGCAAAATCGCACGCCATGCCTAAGCAGAGCGCTCCGCTTCCCAAATAGCGGGGGAGGAAGTACACGCACGCGAGCATCGCCGCCGAACCGATCAGGAAGAACACGAGCGTCTGGCGTTCGCAGTTCATGGAATTTAATAGGCTTGTCGAAATCATGGTGATGCTCATGGGCAGGAGAATGAGCGCGCAATTTTGAAGAAGCTGTCCGCTCTGTGCGCTTGAATAGAGCATGATCCCCACGCCCTCCCCGCACACGATAAAGAAGGGGATCAGCATCGCCGCAATGAGCAGGGTAGAGTTGAGCGCGCGTTCCGCAAGCCGCGCCACTTCCGCCTTTTGCTTTTTGTAATAGCTTTCGGAGAGCTCGGGCACGAGCACGAGCGCGATGGAGCTGATGAGGGTGCTCGGGATCATGAGCACGGGCATTACCATACCGTACACGACGCCGTACTCGCTCAGCGCCGCGGAAGAGGAGTATCCCGCCGCCATTAAGCGCATGGGGAAGAGCACGGAGATAAAGGAGTTCATGAGCGAGGAGGAGGTGCGCATAGCGGTCACGGGGAGGGAGGATTTGAGCATGGGCTTGATCTCTCCCTTCGGGGAACGGAGCTTTCCTCCCTTAATGATGAAGTATACGAGCGCGATCGCGAAGGAGCACAGATAGGAGATGAGCACGGCAATCGCTGCCTTGTTGGTATCCGGTATGCCCGAAGAAAAGCAGAGCAGTAAAAACACGCCCATTGCGATCATAACGATCTCCTCGACGAGCTCTATGAGCGAATAGGCGAAAAACCGCTTGTTTCCCCAAAAGCTTCCGCGGATAATGGCGTACAGGGAAGTAAAGGACAGGGAAAAAAGCAGAATGTAGAAGAGATCGGCACAGCGCGGATCGGAGAAGATTTTCGAGAAGGGTGCGCGCAACAGGAAGAGCAGAAGGGTAATGGGCACGCTGAACGCGAGCGAGAGGAGCATGGCTGCCGTCGTCGCTTTATGCGCGCCCTCTTTGTTGCCCCGCGCGCGGTGCTTGGAAATGGTGCGGGATAGCGTGATGGGGAGTCCGCTCGAAGAAACGGTGATGAATACCGCGAATACGGAGAGAGCCACTTGGTAAACGCCCAGCCCTTCGCTTCCGAGTACGCGGGATAGAATGATGCGGTAAAGGAATCCGAGGCAGTGCTCGAATGCGGAGAATACGGTGACGACCGCGGCCGTCTTATAGAGATTTTGCATGGAATATTTTATTCGGGACATGCACCTTTTTATGTGCGTGCGAATAGGATAAAGGGTGAAACCTTGTTTAAATCTTCCCCGTCCCGAATTCTACCGCGTCAAGCCCGGGCAAACGCTTTTGGGGATTGCCGACGCGTACGGAATTCCCCCCCGTCTGCTTGCCGTAGAGAACGCCCTGAGCGAGGAGCCCCGCGCGGGGCAGGTGTTGCGCATTCCTGTCAAAAATTGCAATTTGTACCGCGTCCGCGGAGGCGAGAGTAAAACACAGCTCTGCGGTTCGCCCGAAGCCTTCGAGCGCAAAAACGGCACTGTCTGTCTTTATCCCGAACAGCTTATTTTTTTGTAAAGCGCGCGACAGGGGAAACAAATTTCACGGGCAGTGCATAGTATGGGGTAGGAACCGACAAGGTTCTTTACACGGAGGTAACAAATGTCATTTTTTTCCAATTTCTCATCGGACCGCTGTCCCGGCACGATCACGGGAAATCCGTTAAACGGTCTTTGCGAAAAGGTGTGTATTCAGGCGGAAAAAATCTTCGATGCGGGTATCATTCAAACAAGACTCGAAAATTATACGATCGCTCTTGACAACCCCGTGCCCGCAAGTCCTACATATCCGCTCACGTTTATCAGTGCGCGTTCTATCTCGGGGCAGGTGACTGTCACCGATCCTACGGTGGAGCGTCAGCCCGACGGCTGCAACGCAAGGGTGCAGGTCGGCGTTACCATTCCCATGGAGGTCGTCTACGTGGACGCCGCGGGAGTGGAGGGAAAGGCGACGAGCTCGATCACGCTCAACGAAGACGTTCTCATGTTCGTACCGCCTGCATCCGTTATGCCCTTTACGGTTACTGCGGTTGCGTCCTGCGTTTCTCCCGAGGGAACGTTCAACGAAACGAACGGCACCTTTGTCATCAGCGCTTGCGTCACCTGTATTTTAAAGGTGTCTATGCAGGTAGAGTTGCTTGTGCCCAGCTACGGCTATTGCGCCATTCCTCCCGCACAGGAGTATTCGCACGAAGTATGCACGGGCTTTTTCGAGCTTCCTCTCTATCCGCAGGGGAAAGCTTGCAGCAGAAAATAATTTAATCGATTTCAGCGCTCCCGCCGACGGTTTTGCTTTTCGCAATCCGTCGGTTTTTTGTTTGCTCTGTTGTGATTGGCGGACTCTCTTGCGTCGGCGACTTATAAATTTCTCCGAAACGAACAAAATACGGAGGGGGAGAATCATATCTGCACTGTAATGTACAGTAAACTTAATTGATTGTAACTGGAAAATATTACATAATTCTATTGATTTTCTTGACTCGTTGTAGTATAATGATAGCTGTAATTATGGCGAATTATGCCGATTTGATTACAAGGAGTGTTTAACGAATGAATATAAAATTTTCTCCACCCGATATATCGGAGGCTGAAATCGAAGAAGTAGCGGAAGCTTTGAAATCGGGTTGGATCACAACAGGACCTAAAACCAAAGAACTCGAACGGCAGGTTGCTGAGTTTTGCGGAGTAAACCGCGCGGTATGCCTTAACTCACAAACGGCTTGTGCAGAGTTGGCTTTGCGCGTGCTCGGGATAGGAAAAGGCGATGAAGTCATTACTTCCGCTTATACCTATACGGCAACCGCGTCGGTAATCGATCACGTCGGGGCAAAGATCGTTCTTGTGGACACGCAGAAAGACTGCCTTGAAATGGACTATGACGCTTTGGAAAGAGCGATAACTAAAAAGACGAAGGCGGTCATTCCCATTGATTTAGCCGGCATTCCCTGCGATTACGAGCGTATTTTCGAAATTGTAAACAAGAAGAAAAATCTTTTTAAACCGTCAAATAAAATTCAAAAAGCGATCGGAAGGATTGCCGTTTTGGCGGATACCGCCCATGCGTTCGGGGCGGAGTGGCACGGGAAAAAGGTCGGAAGCATTGCCGACTTTTCCTCGTTCTCATTCCACGCCGTGAAGAATTTTACGACAGCGGAGGGCGGTGCGTTGACCTGGCGCGATATCGAAGCGGTTGACAACGAAGAAATATACCGTCAAATGCAGTTGCTTTCTTTGCACGGTCAGTCAAAAGACGCGCTTGCCAAAACCCAGCTCGGCGCATGGGAATACGACATTATCGGTACTTGGTACAAGTGCAATATGACGGACGTTGCCGCCGCGATCGGGCTTGCGCAGATGAAGAGATATCCCGCGATGTTGGAACGCAGACGGGAAATCATCAAGAAGTACGACGATGCTTTCAAACCGCTCGGCATTAAAACGTTACGGCATTATACCGATGAGTACAAGTCGTCGGGGCATTTGTACATTACCCGCGTGCCCAATATAACGACCGAGGAGCGCAACGATATAATTATCAAAATGGCGGAGCGGGGAATTGCTTGTAACGTTCACTACAAGCCCTTACCGTTGCACACGGCTTATAAAAATTTGGGCTTTCAAGTCAAAAACTATCCGAATGCGTATGCGAATTTTGCTAACGAAATAACGCTTCCGCTTCATACTTGTCTTACCGATGAGGAGGCGGAGTACGTAATTAAAAACTATTCCGAAATCGTTAAGGAATATATTCAATGATAGTAAAAAAGTGGAAAAAGTTACCGCCCGAAATGCAGAACGAAGCGGTGCGTCCATATTACGAAAAATTGAGAAAGAAAAATTTCAGCTTGTTTTGGAAAAGACTTTTTGATTTTTTCGTTTCTTCGTTAATGCTGATAATTCTTTCGCCGATTTTTATTATCCTTGCCATCGCCATTAAAATCGATAGCCGCGGTCCTGTGTTTTTCAGGCAGGAGCGGGTAACGCAGTACGGCAAAAGGTTTAGAATATTTAAATTTCGGACGATGGTAAACAATGCCGACAAAATGGGTTCGCAAGTTACTGTTAGTAACGATATGCGCATAACAAAAGTCGGTAAGTTTATCCGTAAATGTCGTCTTGACGAGGTCAGCCAGTTGATCGACGTTTGGCGCGGCAAAATGTCGTTCGTTGGGACGCGTCCCGAAGTTCCGAAGTACGTTGAAAGGTATTCGGAAGAGATGATGGCGACTTTGTTGCTGCCCGCCGGCGTTACGAGCGAAGCGAGTATTAAATTCAAAGATGAAGACGAACTTTTAAAAGACGTTGAAAACGTTGACGAAGCATATGTAGAGGTTGTGCTTCCGAAAAAAATGGAATATAATTTGCAGTCGTTAAAAAAACAGGGTTTTTGGCGCGATATAGGAACAATGTTTAAGACGGTATTTGCAGTACTTAAGAGGTAATTTATGGGAGAGAAACAAAATTTTTCAGTTTTAATTTCAGTATATCACAAAGAAAAACCGGAATTTTTTGATAAAGCATTAGAAAGCATCAATAATCAAACAGTGAAATCTGATGAGTGGGTAATCGTTAAAGACGGACCGATTCCGCAAGAACTGCAAGATATAATTGATAAATACAAAAATTTTGAAGATGTAAACATCAAAGAAATATCCTTAGAAGAAAATAAGGGGTTGGGGATAGCATTGTCGGTCGGTGTTCCTGAGTGCAGTCATGAATTGATTGCAAGAATGGATACGGATGATATTGCTGTTCCTGACCGGTTTGAATTACAACTTGCAGAATTTGAAAAAAATCCCGAATTGGATATTTGCGGAGGGCACATTATCGAATTCGAAACCGACGAAGATCATCCTGTTGCGGAGAGGCGAGTTCCTTTAACTCACGATCAAATCGTGCAGTACCAAAAGAAACGCAGTGCGTTCAACCATGTGACGGTCATGTTCAAGAAAAGCAAAGTGCTTGAAGCGGGCAACTACAAAGATTGTCCGCTTATGGAAGACGATATGCTGTGGGTCGACATGATCCTCGCGGGCGCCCAGTGCATGAATATTGACGCATACTTGTGTCATGTGCGTACGAATAGAAGCATGATTGCACGCCGCGGCGGATTGAAGTATTATAAAAAATATAAACGTGCTAGAAAACAAATTTTAGACACCGGTTTTATTACTTCCAAAGAATATAGAAAAACGAATAGAATTCAGTTTTGGGTTTGCATAATGCCGAGGTGGATGCGTAAGTTTGTCTTTTTTCATTTAATTCATAAAAAATCGACCGCTAAACAGAAAAAGAATATAGGCGCAGAAGAATGATTCGCGAGATAAATTTAGATCAACTGAAAAAAATCGAATTGCAATTATTACTTGCCGTCCATGAAATCTGCGAAAAAGAAAATTTGAGATATTCTTTGGGCGGCGGAACTCTCTTGGGAGCGGTTCGTCATCAGGGATTTATCCCTTGGGATGACGATATCGATATTATGATGCCCCGTCCCGATTACGATGCGTTAATCTCTTATTGTCTTTCACATGACGTTCCGTTCAAAATTCGGTCGTGGGAAACCGATAAATCTTACGTTGATTTATCGGCTAAAATTTACGAACCGAATACTGTTTTGGAAGATGAAAATATTATCGACGGCAATAAGATCGGAGTCAATATAGACGTATTCCCCATTGACGGTTTGGGGAATACTTACAAAAAAGCAGTAAAAGCATTTAAATCGACCTCCTTTAAACGAAATTTGCTGATTGCCGCGCATTGGAATAAGTTTTTCAGGTCAAAAACGCACGCGTGGTACTACGAGCCTTTTCGCTTTACCTTTTTTATATTAAGCAGGTTTGTGAACAAAAGTAAATTATTCGCTAAAATTCAGAAGAAATATACGAAAATCGATTTTAACAGCGTGAACTTTGCGGCAGCCGTCGGCGGATCTTATCGAGAGAGAGAAATTTTACCGCAAGACGTGTTCACCGATTATGTAGAATTGCCCTTCGAGGAGTTTCATTTTAAAGCAATCGCGCAATATGACAAATACTTATCGAGTATTTACGGCAATTACATGGAATTACCTCCCGAAGAGAAGAGAATTTCCCATCACACTTTTAAGGCGTATTATAAGGAAGTCGAAGATAATCAATGATTAGTGTTGCAGTCTTGATGAGTACTTACAACGGAGAGAAGTACCTGAAAGAACAATTAGATAGTATTTTGTTTCAAAAAGAAGTACAAGTCGAGCTTTTTGTTCGGGATGACGGCTCGTCAGACGGTACAAAAAATATATTGAGTGAGTACGGTAATAAATTTGTAAATGTTCATATTGACTTTGCAACCAACGTAGGCGTCGGCAACAGTTTTATGAATTTGCTTTATTCCGTTCCGGATAGTTTCGATTTCTACGCGCTTGCCGATCAAGACGATATTTGGGAGGAGAATAAGCTGATTGAAGCCGTGAATCGGCTTGACGGTAAACTCTTATACGCTTCTAATCAAGAATGCGTTGATAAATATGGAAACTCGATCGGTTTAAGATATCAAGAGGACGCCTTTATACATTTAACGCCTGTAAGTATACTTGAATGCAATATGATTGCGGGTTGTACGATGGTGTTGTCGAACGATTTTTTCCGTATTCTTACAAACGAAGCGAATAGACCTTCGCCTATGCTATTGAGAAATAGAATACACGACGTTTGGATAGCAATGGTTGCGTCTTTGTTCAATGGAATTATTTATGATAAAAGGTCGTTTATTAAATATAGACAGCACGAAAACAATGTTGTGGGAGCATCCAGCAGTTTTTCTAAAAAAATAAAATCAAGATTTAAAAAGCTTCGTCATGCCGAATACAGGAACGGACGCAGTTTGCTTGCCCAAGAGATCGTGGAAAGATTTCCCCAAGAAGCGGAAAGCTATCCGCTGATTAAAATATGCTCACGGGAGAAATCCTTTAAAGGAAAAATTAAAATTTTAAAAAACGGCAGAGAATTAAGGAAATATACCAACGAAAACCGATTTGGTTTTTTCATTAAAGTAATATTTGGTTTGTTTTAGTGTTAGAGTATAATAATTAGGACTTAACGGATACATTATGGCTTTTTTAATGTTTTTGCTCTTAGCTGTATTCTTATTTATAGCGTATTATTCGGGGAAAAGAGATTTGCTTTCTCCCTGGTTTTTGTTGTGCCTAATGCTTTTTGCTACCTTTGCTATCGTGTTGTTTAATTATGCGAACTGGGAAGTTAAAATCAACCATCTATTTGTTATATACGTATGTACCGCAATCGTTTCTTTTGGGTTAGGCGGAGCGCTCGTTAAAAGTTTTAGTTCAACTTCTACTTTGTCTGCAATTCAATCCAATTCAACTGTACGGCTTTATGTGGACGATGCCAAGTTGAACAAACGGTATCCGGCATATACGTTGTTGGCTGTTTCTTTTGGCTTGGCAATTATTTATATTTATAAGCTGTTGTCTGACGTATCCGGTGCGGGCTCATTGGGGGAAAAATTACGTCAAATTTATAACAACATCGTTTATAATAATTATTCTCCCGGTTTTATCTTTAATCAGATGCGCGAAGTGATAACGGCGATTGCCTACGTAAATACTTACCGCTTGATGATAAAGCTGTTTTCCCGTAAAGATCGTACAAATGCGGTTGTTTTGATTTTACCGATAGTTTTGTTTATTGTGACGGCTTTGGTGACTTCCGATAGAAATATTTTCTTGAGGTATGCGTTCTATTTTATTTGCCTATATGTCTTGTTTTTCAGACAGAACTGCAAGGGCAAAGACGTCAATTTAAAAATCATCAAAAAAGTATTAGTGTTGGGAATCGTCGCTTTGATTATATTCTTCTTATTGGGAAAAATGAAGCAATATTCATCAAACTTAACTCGTATGATAAGCATTTACGGCGGTTCGGGGCTTTATAATTATAATCTTTGGTTGAGTGAAAATGAAGAAGCTTTACGATACGGTGCGGCAACGTTTAATACCTTTTTAAATTCATTTAAAACAATATTGGGTTATGTAGGCATAAATCTTGATTATCAAACGTTAAGCCGCTTTGATAAATTCATCGAATTCCAATCCGGCAACGGATACATTTACAGTTCCAATATTTATTCTGCACTAAAACCTTTTACGGAAGATTTTGGATACTTTGGGGTTATTCTTTTTCCTTTTATTATCGGCGCGATTTATCAATGGCTTTATATGTTTGCCCAAAAGAGCAAATATGGATTTGCTTGGGTTTTATACAGTATGCTGATTTATCCCGTACTGTTTTTCCCGATTGCGGAACAATTATTCGGACGGTTTAGTTTGGGGTTTGTATACGAATTGTTTTGGTTAGCGGTTATTTATTATTTTGCAATCAGCAAAAAAAGGGCGGTTGTCATAAAAAGAAAAATTCCTAACATGAATGGAGTTCAAAATGCAAAAGAATGAGATTATGAATATAGGCGTGATTTTTGCGGGCGGTGTCGGTAGCAGAATGCATAGCAAAGAAACGCCCAAACAATTCTTAAAGGTTCACGATAAGCCGATTATCATTCACACTTTGGAACACTTTGAAAAGAATCCTCAAATAGATGCCGTTGTGATAGCTTGTATTTCCGATTGGATTCCGCATTTGGAAAAGCTACTATATCAATACCGTATAGAAAAAGTCAAAAAAATAGTCGGTGGGGGAGAGAGCGGACAGCTTTCCATTTATAACGGTTTATGTGCCGCAGAGGAAGTTTCCGCGGGGCAAAAAGCAATCGTTTTAATTCATGACGGCGTTCGTCCTTTAATAAGTTCCAAATTGCTCTCTGAAAATATCCGTTGCGTCATGGAGAAGGGTTCGGCAATTACCGCAGGGATCGTTAAAGAAACAATTGTCGTCGTGGATGCAAACGGACAAGTGGAGCAGGTGCCGTCCAGAGAGAAATCTCGCGTCGCAAAAGCGCCTCAAAGCTTTTGGTTGAGCGATATACTGGGCGTTCATAGACAGGCGATGAAATCGGGAATTACGAATTCAATAGATTCCTGTTCGTTAATGCAACAGTACGGTTATCCTTTGTTTATGCTTGACGGTCCGTACGAAAATATTAAAATTACGACCCCTGACGACTTTTATACGATGCGTGCAATTCTCGACGCAAAGGAAAATGCTCAAATTTATGGTTACGGAGAAGAAACGAATTGATTGATTTGTCTGAATTAGAGGGCAGTAAAGTACTCATTACCGGAGCGAGCGGTTTAATCGGGAAAGCTCTTGTTAAAAAGTTAGTTTTGCATAACGGGGAAAATCATATAGACGTATATGCTTTGGTGCGGAATGAAAACAAAGCCCGTGTTGCTTTTTCCGATCTTCCGCAGGAACATCTGCATTATTTAGTATGCGACGTATGCAGCTTAATGCCCCAAGATTTAGGCATTAATTATGTCATTCATGCGGCAAGCAAAACCGCAAGCAAAGAATTTGTAACCGAGCCGGTTGAAGTTATTTTTAATTCCGTTTACGGAACAAAAAACTTGTTGGAATTTTCTCGCGTAAATCCCGTTAAGGGAGTTGTTTATCTTTCCACAATGGAAGTGTACGGTACGCCCGAAACCGACGAAAAAATATACGAGTTCCATCCGTCGAACATCGATACCATGAGCGCGCGTTCCAGCTATCCGGAAAGCAAACGACTGTGTGAAAGCCTTTGCGCGGCTTACGCTTCTGAATACAAAGTTCCCGTAAAAGTTGTAAGGCTTACTCAAACTTTCGGTGAAGGTGTAGAATACAACGACGCGAGAGTGTTTGCCGAATTTGCAAGATGTGCGATAGAGGGACGAGATATTGTATTAAAAACAAAAGGTGAAACAAAACGAAACTATATTGATGTTGGCGATGCGGTTGAAGCGATATTTACGGTACTTTTAAAAGGAGCTGAGGGGGAGGCATACAACGTTGCGAACGAAGATACGTATTGTTCGATATATGAAATGGCACAAATGGTAGCCAAGGAGTTTGGAGAAGGGAAAGTAAAAGTGCAAATTGAAGCAAACAGCGATATTGAAAAGCTTGGTTATGCCAAAACGCTAAAAATGAATTTGTCAACGGATAAATTGAAGCAACTTGGCTGGATTCCGCAAACTTCTCTTATAAAGTGTTACAAGAAACTGATTGCGTATATGAAACAAAACATACGTTAGGAATTTATGGCGCAAAACATTACGACGAAAAAATTTGCCAAGAATGTTGTTTTTTCCATGATTGCGCAAATCATATCTTTGGCAATTAGTTTTGTTACGACACTGATTGTTCCGAAGTTTATCGATGAATTTCAATATTCCTATTGGCAGACGTATATGCTATACGTCGGTTACGTAGGGGTGTTGCATTTTGGGTTGCTCGACGGATTGGTGCTTCGCTATTCCAAATACGACTATGAGGAGCTTGATAAAGCGAGGCTTCGTTCGCAGTTCGCAGTATTATTGATATTTACCAGCCTTATTGCCGGAATTATGGCGATAGTGGCGTTATTTACTTTTACGGGAATTAACAAATTTGTCTTTCTTTTCGTCGCTATCGGTATTGTCACAAGAAATTTCGTAACGTATGGATCCTATATGTTGCAGATTACAAATAGGATCAACAAGTACGTCGTTTTAATTATATGTCAGCGTTTGGTATACGGCGGTATAATCGGAGTGCTTTTAGCTCTCCGCATAAACGATTACCGTTGGTATTGTATTGCCGATCTATGCGGTGATGCCGTGGCTATATTAATAGGGATATTGTTTAATCGCGGACTATATTTGGGGAAAACCTTAAAAGTTTCCGAAACATGGAAAGAGTTAAAAAGCAATATTTCATCCGGAATTCTTTTGATGATGGCAAATTGGTCGGCAATGCTCATGGTCGGCAGCGCCAAAATGATCATTCAATGGCATTGGGATGAGTTGGTGTTCGGAAAAGTTGCGTTCGCTTTTAGCGCATCAAACGTGTTTTTGGTATTTGTGACGGCGGTAAGCGTTGTTTTATTTCCGTCTTTACAGCGAATCGATCGGGATAAATTACCGCAGATGTACAAAAGCATTCGCGGGCTAATTTCCCCCTTGCTGTTTTTTATCATGCTGTTTTATTTCCCCGGGTGTTGGCTTCTCAATTTATGGTTGCCGAAATACAGCGAAAGCTTGCCTTATCTTGGAATTTTATTGCCGATTATCATTTATTCTTCCAAAGTAAGCTTGTTGACCAATAACTACTTGAAAGTATACCGAAAAGAACAGAGTATGCTGTTGGTTAACGTAATTTCAATTGCGGTCGGAATAGTGCTGTTTGTACTTTGTGCTTATTTGTTCGATCATTTAACCGCGCTGTTGTGTTCGGTTGTATTCGTGATCATGCTCAATTCGGTTTTGTCGGAAATCGTTGTTTCAAAATTGATCGGCGTCAACTTGGTCAAAGAATACATTGTTGAAGCATTCATTACGGTGGGGTTCATTTTATGTGCGACGCTGTTGCCTCGTTGGTGGGGATGCTTGGCATATTTCGGCGTATTTGCCGTTTATGCCGGACTCAATTACAAATCGGTGATGCACCTGGCTAAAAGCATAACCAATCGGATATTTCGCAAACGAAAAACGGTTGATACGAATACGGCAGAAGAGGTAAGCGGACAAGTCGAGGAAAGCATCGATGCGCAAGATCAGGCGGAAAGCGCCGATCGGCAAATAGAGGAGAATAAGGAAGAATGAAAGGAATTATTTTAGCAGGGGGGTCGGGTACGAGATTGTATCCCTTGACAAGGGTCACGAGCAAACAGTTGTTGCCGGTGTACGATAAGCCGATGATATACTATCCGTTATCGGTTTTAATGACGGCGGGGATCAAAGATATTCTCATCATCTCTACGCCGCAGGACACGCCGAGGTTTGAGGAATTGCTTGGAAACGGGCACTCGTTCGGAATCAATTTGTCTTATGCCGTCCAACCTTCCCCCGACGGGCTTGCTCAGGCGTTTATTATCGGAGAAAAATTTATCGGACAAGACAACGTGGCGATGATCCTCGGCGATAATATCTTTTACGGGCACGGATTCGGTAAAATGCTCAAAGACGCCAAGAAAAATGCAGAGCAAGGCAAGGCGACGATTTTCGGTTACGGCGTGAAGGACCCCGAACGCTTCGGTATCGTGGAATTCGACGCGGACGGCAACGTGCTGTCCGTGGAAGAAAAACCGCAGAAGCCGAAATCCAATTACTGCATTACGGGGTTGTACTTTTACGATAACCGAGCAGTTGAATACGCGAAAGCGATTAAACCGTCCAAGCGCGGCGAGTTGGAAATTACCGATTTGAACGCAAAGTATTTGCAGGCGGGAGATTTGACGGTTCAGCTTCTCGACAGAGGGTTTGCTTGGCTCGACACGGGTACGATGGATAGCTTGTTCGAAGCTGCGGAATTCGTTCGGGTGCTTTCTCAGCGTCAAGACGTAACGATTTCCGCACCGGAAGAAATAGCGTTCCGCAACGGTTGGATCAGCCAAGAGCAGTTGCTCGCGGTTGCCGACGGGTACGGGAAGTCGCCTTATGGCGAGCACTTGAAAAAAGTTGCAGGCAGTAAAATTACGGAGGGAAAATAAATGACGATTATTGTGACCGGCGGCGCCGGATTTATCGGAAGTAACTTCATCTTCCATATGCTGAAAAAGTATCCGACGTACAGGATCGTATGTTTGGACAAGCTGACCTACGCGGGGAACTTATCCACCCTGAAAAGCGTGCTGGACAAGCCGAATTTTCGGTTTGTAAAAGCTGATATTTGCGATCGTGCGGCGGTATATCGTCTATTTGAGGAAGAAAAGCCCGACGTCGTCGTCAACTTTGCGGCGGAGAGTCATGTCGATCGGAGCATCGAAGATCCGGGTGTTTTCTTGCAGACGAATATTATGGGAACGGCAACGCTCATGGACGCTTGCCGCAAGTACGGGATTAAACGTTATCATCAAGTATCGACCGATGAGGTTTACGGCGATTTACCGCTTGACAGACCCGACTTATTTTTTACCGAGCAGACGCCCATTCACACGAGCAGCCCGTATTCGTCCAGCAAAGCGTCGGCGGATTTGTTGGTGTTGGCGTATTACCGCACGTTCGGTTTACCCGTTTCTATCAGCCGTTGTTCCAACAACTACGGGCCCTATCATTTCCCCGAAAAACTCATTCCTTTGATGATTGCCAACGCGTTGAACAATAAACCGCTTCCCGTTTACGGCAAGGGCGAAAACGTGCGCGATTGGCTGTACGTGGAGGATCATTGCAAAGCAATCGATTTGATTATCCATAAGGGCAGAGTCGGGGAAGTATACAACGTCGGCGGGCACAACGAGATGACCAACATCGATATTGTAAAACTTATTTGTAAGGAGCTTGGTAAACCCGAAAGCCTGATTACCTACGTTGCCGATCGAAAAGGGCACGATTTGCGGTATGCGATCGATCCGACAAAGATCCATAGCGAGCTCGGCTGGCTTCCCGAAACGAAGTTTGCCGACGGGATCAAAAAGACGATTCAATGGTATCTCGATAACCGCGAGTGGTGGGAAACGATTATTTCAGGCGAATATCAGAATTACTATCAAAAAATGTATGGGAATCGGGCATGAAAGTTTTGGTAACGGGCGTTAAAGGTCAGCTCGGGAATGACGTTGTAAACGAATTGAAGAAACGCGGACACGAAGCTGTTGGCGTAGATATCGACGAAATGGATATAACCGACAAAATTCGGGTTCATGAAGTTTTACAAAGCGTGAAACCGAATTCGGTGATCCATTGTGCCGCATGGACGGCGGTGGATGCCGCGGAGGACGTGGAAAACAGAGCGAAAGTTCATGCAATCAATTCGCTGGGGACAAAGTATCTTGCGGAGGAATGTAAGAGTCTTGGCTGTAAGCTGATGTATATTTCCACCGATTATGTATTCGACGGAAAAGGCGATACTCCGTGGAAACCTGAATGCAAAGCATACCGCCCCCTCAATGTTTACGGTAAGTCGAAGTTAGAGGGTGAGCTGGCAGTTGCGTCTTTGCTCGATAAATTTTTTATTGTCCGTATTGCGTGGGTGTTCGGCAAGAACGGAAATAATTTTATCAAAACGATGCTTGCGTTGGGCAAGAAGTATCATTCGATCCGCGTTGTGAACGATCAAATCGGCACGCCGACTTACACTTACGACCTTGCCCGTCTTTTGGCAGACATGATCGAAACGGAACATTACGGATACTATCATGCGACCAATGAAGGGGGATATATTAGTTGGTGTGAATTTGCCGGAGAAATTTTCAGGCAAGCGGGATATCCTACTGAAGTGATCCCCGTGACCACAGAAGAATACGGACTTTCCAAGGCAGCAAGACCGTTTAATTCCCGCCTCGATAAGACCAAACTGATTGAAAACGGCTTTGAGCCGTTACCGACTTGGCAGAACGCACTTGAAAGATATTTAGAGGAGTTAGGAGAATACCATGCAGATTAAAGTGGAAAAAAACGTAGGCGGTATCGAGGGGCTTTGTATCATCGAGCCTGCGGTACACGGCGATTCGCGCGGTTATTTTATGGAAACTTATAATCAACGCGACATGGAGGAGGCGGGGCTCAGAATGCATTTCGTACAAGACAATCAGTCGATGAGTACGAAAGGTGTGTTGCGCGGACTTCATTTCCAAAAGCAATTTCCGCAGGGGAAGCTTGTTCGCGTTATCAAGGGGCGCGTTTTCGACGTTGCGGTGGACGTCCGTAACGGCAGTAAAACGTACGGCAAATGGTTTGGCGTGGAGCTGACGGAGGAGAACAAGAAGCAGTTTTATGTTCCAGAAGGCTTTGCCCACGGTTTTTTGGTGTTGAGCGAAACGGCGGAATTTTGCTATAAAGTAACTGACTTTTACCACCCGAACGACGAAGGGGGAATTGCCTGGAACGACCCTGATATCGGGATAGAATGGCCTGAGGTCGTAGGAAAGTACCAAGGGAAAGCCGATCCTTCCGGATACACCTTGAAAGACGGTACGCCGATTGTAATGAGCGAGAAAGATAAATGCTTTGGCACTGTTAACACGTAAGATATTTCGCTAAATTCTACGGCAAATATTGTCAGAGCTATTTAGTTGATTTAATTTTACGAAAGGTGTATATTTATTTTAACCATAAAGAAATTTTTGAAATTATTATTTATAGTTCCTTTCATTTTTTTTAAGTTTTTTTTCGGCTTGTCATGAAGAAAATTCACGATCCCCTTTAAAGGAAATTGCAGTTGTTTTGTTGAACGGCGAACACTATTCGGTTATTGGGAATAATAAGCAGATCGCGGAAAAGGGAGAAACGATTGTATTTGAAATAAATATTGAAAGAGGGTATAGAGCCGTTTCTTTTTTTGGGGACGATTGCGTTATATCCGATAACCTTTCGTTTGCGCAGACTGTTACGTTTTCAAATGTTTGTTATAACATGACAGCGCAGATTGAAACCGAAGAGATTCCGGTTGTGGATTTTGAGGTCGTTTGCGATGAGAACATGGGCGATATCGAATTAACATCTTTACTTGGCTCGGCAAGTAAAGATTTATATTATGACTGTGATATAATCGATTTGGTCGCAGTTCCCCAAAGCGGACATAGATTTGTTTGTTGGAGCACGGATAACTATATCGCTTCCGGCGGCAGTTTTTATGGGTATGACGCGGTTTTGGGTAATATCGATTTTGCTACTGTCGGAAAATTATACGCCAATTTTAAAGATATTACTAATACGAAAAACACGTTGGTATATAAATTAAAAACGGGGTAGAAATAGAACAGGATTGTTCTGTTCAGATCGAACACCATTATAGGGCGAATACATATACCGCCGTAGATATGCGCGCAAAAGGTATAGATTGCGATAGCAGGTTTTTAGTCGGTTGGAACACCGTAGACGGCGAATACGTCGGGTTAGGCAGTCGCGTAGCAACTGCGGATAAAGAGGTAATTTTATATCCCGTTTGGAAAGAATATGCTTCGGAAAAAGATTTCACTATGAATAACGGCATATTGACCGGTTTTTCGGGAATGCCGGACGATGACGGAGCCGTGGTTATTCCGAATCGGGTGAATGGGGAAAAGGTTACGGCGATTGGAGAAAATGCTTTTAAAGATTGCCTTGCGAAAACTTACTACATACCCGACACGGTGGAAACAATAGAAGATAATGCTTTCTTGAACTGTACGAATCTGAAAGAAGTGTATATGTCGGATAATCTTATGAATATTACCGACAGCGCTTTTAAAGGTTGCGCGAATTTCGAAACATTGCATTTAAATGCTTATTTTAAACCCAAGCACGCAAAAGAGGACATCTCTATTGTCAGTGGTTTTACGATAGTAATTTTCATTTAAATGATAGCGGCGCGATTTATTACACTTTGCAGCTTGCGCAGGAAATCAAATCAAAATTAGGCGATTATACCTCTATAAAGACAGATATACCTTCGGCGCCCCAAGAGCCGGATGAAGGAGGGGCAAGCGGAACACTTTCAAAAGAGCTTGAAGAAGCGGCAAAAATTTTTAATTTAAGCGGCGTAGATATTACAGTAGAAGCAGGTGAAGTTATTTACAAAGGTGAATGGATTATTACAGGGCTTACTGAATTTGGTGCGTCTTTGACGGAATTGACTTTGCCGGACGAGCTTATGGGATTGCCTGTTACAACGATCGCAGATGGGTGTTTTAAAGATTCGAACGTGAGTAAATTGATTTTCGGTTGTAATATTTCGTCTGTAAATAAGGCTGCTTTTGATGGATGTGCAAATTTGCGGGGTATATACATTACGTCGCTTGATCCCAATACGTTTCATCCTTCTTCTGATATTTTAGATGGATTAGTTGATTGTGTATTTTATGTCCCCGAAGAAGTTTATACGGATTACATTCTTGACTATTTTTGGGGATATCTTGATGGGAACAAAATTTTGACATATTAGTGTTAAGAATAATCGAGCGGATGCTTTTTAATCCTCATAGTGTTTTTAATTGATATTTTCATAATCCTTCTATTTTCGACATAGAAATATAGTATCTTTTGTCGAAAAAAGGGGGATTTTTTGTGTGGGAGAATATCGAAAAGCGTGTGATTGCGTGCGGTGAGCATATCGTAAAAACGGGCTGCACGGTGCGCGCCTGCGCGGAACGCTTCGGGACAAGCAAATCTACCGTACATACGGTGGAGACTTATTAGAACGGTTTGTATATTTGTTGAATTAAAGCCTAAGGGATGGTAATTTCGATTAGAAATTGCCATCCCTGCTTTTTTTATTGATTTTTTTGCTAAAATGCCGTAAATTTGGGCATTTTTTGAGCTTTTTACTGTTAATTCGTGTAAAAGAGTCAAATCCGAATAATGGTAATAAATTGTTGCAAAAGTGAAGTTAAATGTGATATAATTCTACTATAAGTTAATTAAAAAATATGAGTTGAATAGAAATATTAAATTTTGCTCCTTAAAAAGTCGAATTACCTATGTTATAGTATCCTTGCAAACAGGAGGTACACAGATGAGATATTATAAAGTTAAAGCCAAGTGCGGGCATGTCAGAAGGGGTAAATACATTTTAATGGATTTCTACGTTAAAGCAGAGAGTGGGAAAGATGCGGCAGCGATTGTCAGACAAAAACCAAGAGTAAAGCATGATTGGAAAGATGCTATAGAATCTGTCGATGAAATTTGTGAAGAGGAGTATTTGAACGGCAAAGCGCAAATGCAAATGAATTTATATTTTTCCGTAACAAACTCATCGGAGCAACGACGGGTAAATGCAATAGATTATGAAACAATTGTAAGTCGGAAAGTTCCTGAACCAAGGAAAAGAGATAAGGACACTTTATATTTTCTAAAGATGAATAAGATTATCAAGAAAGATTTAAAAGCAAGATTGGAATCACACTTGAACAGCGTTTCGACACGCTTGTATTCCTTGAAGTCCGCAGAAACGGCGTGCTGCTTGACGGTATATCCGCAAGCGTTCTGAATTACACATTCGACCGTGCGGGAACCTATGTTCTTACCCTGCGCGACAACTTCGGACGTACTATTACGAAAGAATATGTGTTTGTTAAAGCATTGCCCGAAGGCGAACTTATCGGCGTAGAAAACGGCGGCAAAACGAAATCCGATGTTACTTTTACATTTGACAACGAAAAATACTATGCTGTCGTTACCAAAGACGGACAAGCATATACCACCGATTACAGCGGCGAATTGTTCTTTAATGCGACCGACGAAAACAGCGGAATCTATGATATTCGCCTTTTTCGTTTGACCGATAACGAGAATTATTCCGATTACGGATTTATCGTTAACACACTTGCACCTAACTTCGATTTGACCGTTGCGGACGGCTCAACTACGAACAAGAACGTTACCGTGTCTTGGTCGGAAAGCAACATTGAAAGCGTGGTCTATTCGTTGAACGGCAGCGAATCCGTAACGCTTGAAAACGGCGCAATCCTTTCCGCCGAAGGCGTTTATATCGTTACGGC
>Ga0073906_1002746_pt1 | contig 22113 bp, 27 predicted proteins | sample Inofromicrocosms_FD_65485 | JGI IMG/M metagenome (GOLD analysis project Ga0073906, IMG submission 65485) | Mouse cecum microbial communities from Vienna, Austria - Inoculum for glucosamine and mucus D2O microcosms | ecosystem: Host-associated > Mammals > Digestive system > Large intestine >...
ATGGGCCGCGAGCTGCGGGGCAAGACCCTGGGCATCCTGGGCTTTGGCCGGGTGGGCCAGCGGGTGGGCAAGCTGGCCCACGCCTTCCAGATGGAGGTTGTGGCCTATGACCCCTATCTCCCCGCTTACGTCTTTGACCAGGAGCAGTCCAAGAGCGTGTCCGTGGAAGAGCTGCTGAAGGTCTCCGACTTCGTGTCCATCCATATGCCCCTCACCCCCGAGACCAAGAACCTGGTGAACGCCCAGTCCATCGCCACCATGCGGGACGGCGTTGTGGTGCTGAATATGGCCCGGGGCGGCATTGTCAACGAGAAGGATATGTATGAGGCGCTGAAGTCCGGCAAGGTCGGCGGCTACGCCTCCGACGTGATGGAGAACGAGCTGGCCGGCGGCGGTCTCACTGAGGATGCGGGCTTCGACTCCCCCCTGTTCGAGTGCGACAACTTCATCGTTACCCCCCACCTGGGCGCCCAGACCGTGGACGCCGCGGAGAAGATTGGCGCGCACATCATCGGCAAGGTGAAAGAGACGCTGGCGCTGGCGTAATTCTGAAACAGCAAGACCGATGCGGATTTGCTTCCGCATCGGTCTTTTTTATGTTGAAAACCAGTAAAAAATCAAAATTCCATACTCCAGAAACGTCAGGGCGGGAAAGCCCAGTACAAATTTCCAGTGTTTGGTTTTGTGGCGGAACCAGTACATCCCCAGCCAGCCCCCGGGGCCGCCTCCCAGCAGCACCGGCAGGAACAGCCTTTTTTCCGGAATCCGCCGGCGGGAGCGCCGGGCCAGCCCCTTGTCCCAGCCCATGAGACAAAATGCCGCCCCGTTGACCACAAACAAATAGAGCCCCAGAAGATTCATATTTGTGCCCCCTCGGTTTTTCCCGTTTGAGCGGCAGTAAGCCGTCTGCACAGCGGAATTATAGCATTCCGCTGTACAAAAGTCCAGCGTCTTTTCTTGACACATTTCCGCAAATCGACTACAATAAACACCATGAGAGAAGGAGGAATTTTTATGGAAAACAACAACCTGGGCTACCGTGCCCCGAATGCCAGAGCGCTTTTGCCCATCGGCGTGTTTCTGGTGCTCTACCTGGGCAGCGGCCTGCTCTTTGAGTACGGTTTGAAAATCGAAATGGGCTTCTACCAGACCCCGGCCATCGTGGTCTTTCTCATCGCTCTGCTTGTGGCCTGCGTCCAGAATCGGGCGCTGAATTTCGACGCCAAGCTGAAGGTGATGGCCAACGGCGTGGCCGACGAAAATATTTTGACCATGTGCCTGGTCTTTTTGACCGCCGGCGCTTTCTCCGGGGCCATCTCCGCCGCCGGCGGCGCGGACAGCACCGTCTACCTGTTCCTGAGCTATATGCCTCCCCAGCTGGCGGTAGCGGGCCTGTTTCTGATCGCCTGCTTCGTGTCCCTGTCCATGGGCACCTCCACAGGCACCATCTCCGCTCTGGCCCCCTTTGCGGTGTCCATGAGTCAGGCCACCGGCTTTGACATCGTGCTGTGCATTGCCGCCGTGGCCTCCGGGGCCATGTTCGGCGACAACCTGTCCATGATCTCCGACACCACCATCGCCGCCGTGCGCACCCAGGGCTGTGAGATGAAGGACAAATTCCGGATGAACTTCTTCATCGTCCTCCCCGCCGCCTTGATTGCGTTCATCCTGTTTGTGGTGCTGGCCTGGGGCGGCGCGGGCCAGGTGGAGCTCCAGTCTTACAGCATCTGGAAGGTCCTCCCCTATCTGGTGGTGCTGGTGGGCGCGCTGGCCGGTGTGAACGTGTTTCTCATCCTGACGGCGGGCACGGTTTTGAGCCTGATCGTGGGCGTGGCCTCCGGGGCCTTCGCCTGGACCCAGATTTTTGCCGTCATGGGCAGCGGCGTCACCGCCATGTACGACATCACCGTCATCTCCATCATTGTGGCCTGCATTGGGGCCCTGGTCCGGGAGTACGGCGGCATCCAGTGGCTGATTGATTTCGTCCGCCGCCGCACCCGCACCAAGCGGGGGGCCCAGCTGGGCATCGCCGGACTGGTGGCCGCCGTGGATGTGGCCACCGCAAACAACACAGTCGCCATTGTTATGACCGGCTCCGTGGCCAAGGACATCAGCGAGGAATACGGCGTGGACCCCCGGCGCACTGCCTCCCTGCTGGATATCTTCGCGTCGGTGATGCAGGGCATCATCCCCTTCGGCGCACAGCTGCTGTATGCCTCCGCCGGGGCGGGGGTGTCGGCGGTGAAGATCATGCCCTATATGTTCTACTGCTATCTGATGGCAATCAGCGCGTTGATTTTCATTCTGTTCTGGCCCCAGAAAGAGAGCGGAAAAAAGTAACGTTATTTTGCAGTCTTTCGTCCCCCGGCGTCAGGGCCAGGGCCTGTTCCGCCGCCTCCAGGGCCTGAGAGACGCGCCCGACGTGGTATAGGGCGATGCCGCGCAGGTCCCAGGGCAGGCTCCCCCAGGCGGCCGCTTCGCATATGTAGCTGGCGGGCCGGTTTCGGATCTCCAGGGCGCAGCCGGTGAAGTAGAGCACCCCATCCCAGTTTCCCTGGGCGTAGAGCAGGGACGCAAGGTCAATATATGCCTCCCGTAAATGGGGCGCTTCGGCAATGGCCCGCAGATACCAGTCCCGGGCCAGGCCGGAGTGCCCTTTTTCGCCAAACGACCGGGCGATATACCGCATGGAGGCCGCCCGCTCGTCCGCCCAGGTGGCCGACGGCATAGCCAGATGCTTGCTCAGCGTGGCGATGCAGTCGTCCCAGCGGCCCCGGTACATATATTCCCGGCCCAGGTAGTGCATATTCCGGTCGTCCTCCGGGTCCTCCCGGACGGACAGCTCCAGCAGGGGCAGGTACTGGCCCCGGGATTTGGCGGGGTCCGGGTGGTGGTCCAGCTGCACCCCCAGGGCCTGGACCGGCCTGCCCCTGGGGGATGGCAGAGTCCACTCCAGCACCTCGTGGACCGGGTGGACCCACCGGAAGCCGTGTCTGGCGTGGACCTTTTCGCTCCAGAACACCACACCCTCAGAGCCGTCCGGGTTGAAGGACCAGGTATAGCGGTAGGAAATCTGGCTGACGCCGGGGCCCCAGGCCCGCTCCAGCGCCGCCCGCCAGCCGGGGTGAAAGATTTCGTCCAAATCGGTGCACACGCACAGGTCCATGTCTGGAGGGACCAGGTCCAGGGAGCGGTTCCGGGCCGTGTCAAAGCGCCAGGGGGAGACTGTCTCTACCGTGACCTGTGCCCCTCTCTGGCGGAGCTTTTCCGCCGTATCGTCGGTGGAGCCGGTATCCAGCACAACCACACAGTCCGCTTCGGACATAGAATCCATCCATCGCTCCACGAACTGGGCCTCGTTTTTGCAGATGGCGTAAACGCAAACCTTGTAGTTTCCCATAATAACCTCCTTGAAAAGAGCCGGCGTTCCCAGAACGGGAACGCCGGCTGATTTTGACTGGCTGCGGAATCAAGTGGCAATCACACCGGCAGTCCTCAGCGAGGCCAGCAACTCATTGATCGTGTCCACGAGCTCCGGGGTTCCAGCGCCCGGATCCACATCCGCCACTGCAGGGCCAGGGGTGATGGCAGGACCGGCAGGGCCGGTGGGACCCTGCGCGCCCGTTGCGCCGGTAGCGCCTGTGGCGCCGGCAGGGCCGGTGGGCCCCTGAGGACCGGCAGGACCGGCAGGGCCCTGGGCTCCCGTTGCACCGGCAGGGCCGGTGGGCCCCTGCGCGCCCGTTGCGCCGGTAGCGCCTGTGGCGCCGGCAGGGCCAGTGGGCCCCTGAGGACCAGCAGGACCGGCAGGGCCCTGGGCTCCCGTTGCACCGGTGGCGCCGGCAGGACCGGCAGGACCGGTGGGGCCCTGGGCACCCGTTGCACCGGCAGCGCCGGTAGCGCCTGTGGCACCGGCAGGGCCGGTGGGTCCCTGAGGGCCGGCAGGACCGGCGGGGCCCTGAGCTCCCGTTGCACCGGCAGCGCCCGTGGCGCCCGTTGCGCCGGCAGGGCCGGTGGGCCCCTGAGGACCGGCAGGACCGGCGGGGCCTTGGGCACCCGTTGCACCGGCAGCGCCCGTTGCGCCGGCGGGGCCGGGAATGCCCTGGGGCCCGGTGGGGCCTATAGGATACTATAAATTAGTACAATCATGCCCGAAAATTAACGCGGGGCATATTCTCCCCGTCTAGGCGTATCTCTTGAATGATTCCATGCCACATATCGCGGCGTTGAACTGCGGTGAAGGAGGGGTAGAACGTAGGGAGGCCGTCTTGCAGCAGCTCACGCAAGCCCTGAAAATCTGGCGCTGGGGGCGGTTCTGTCTCCTGCGCCTCCTGGAGCTGGGCGGAATATTTAGCCCAGTCTGTCCGGTACTGGTCCATATCGATGAGCTCATTGATATACAAATCTTTGAGCCGGTCCATTTTTCGCTGTATTGCAGCGCAATCTATCTTCGGACGCTTCGCCTGGGCTGCATCGATATTCCATCTGGCTTGCCAGCGGTCCAGCTCTGTGGATATATTCTGTAATAGCCATTGCTCCAGCTTTTCCTCACTCATTTGTTTCCTGTGCGTGCATTTGTGATAGATGGTCGCATTGCGGCAGCGATAGGAACGGTATTCTTTCCCGCACTTTGTGCCAGCACAACTTCCAGTCATCTTGAAGCCACATTCCGTGCAAACCACCAAGCCGGAAAAGAGATATACCCGCCCGCTCTCATTCTGGCGGACGGACCGGCTCTCCAGGAGTTTCTGAACCGCGTCAAATTCCTCTGGTGGGATCAGCGGCTCACAGTAAGCCGTATTCCCACGGTATTCTCCCTTGTATAAGGTATTTTTCAGCATCTTGCGAGCGCTGCGGTCCCAGAGCATGACCCCATACATATCTCTGATATAAGCCATTGCGGCATTGACAGAAGATTTTTCGCGGTATGTGCGGAAAAACGCCCGGACAATTTCCGCATTGTCCGGATCCGGAACCACGCGCTTGTCCTGGATCCGCAAGCCCAGCGGGAGAGAGCCGGAAATCACTTCTCCCCGGGCCACCTTGTTTTCAAACACAAACTTGATCCGGTCGCTGTCCCGGTCGCTTTCATCCTGCGCCACCGAGAGCCGGATATTGATGTACAGCCGGCCGTTTGTGGTTTCCGTGTCATAGTGCTCCTGCGTGGTTTTCCAGGCTACGTTGTGAGCGTCCAGAATCTCCTGTATTTTATAATAGTCGGCCACGCTGCGGAACCAGCGGTCCAGCTTGATAAACAGGATAACGTCGATCTTTTCTGCCTTAACGTCCTCCAGCATCCGCATAAATTCTTTCCGGTTGGTATATTTCTTCCGGGCGCTTTTGCCTTCGTCCACGTACACCCCGGCGATGGCATAGTTATTTGCCCGGGCGTACTCCTCCAGGTTGTCCCGTTGGGCCTGGAGGGAATAGCCCTGTTTGGCCTGCTCCTCTGTAGATACGCGGATATACAGCGCCGCGCGGCGGATGGCAGGGACCGAATTTTTATTGTTTCCCATGTGAAAATCCCCCTTGAATATCACTAGAATATGCGATATAATAGAGGGGCAGTATGAATCCCGGCAAAAGATTTTACTGCCCTTCTTCCGCCTCCAGTGTTCGTGCACTGGGGGCGGGATTTTTATTGAAAAATGTCGAAAAATATGGTAAGCTGAATCTGCGCTGCCAGTAACGGTAGGCGGTTGGCCCTCCCGACGGAGGGCAGCTTCTGCCCTCTGATCTTTGGAAAGGGGGGCTGTCCAGTGGTTACATATGGTGAACTGTTTCAGTACACACTTGTCATCATCGGCATAATTGCCCTGTTCATTCAGGCCAATAAAAAGAAGTAACCGCCCGGCTTCCCAACCTGCGGTTACTTCTTTGTAACTCATAGAGGGGCCAACCGCTTACCGGCAGCGCCCTTTCTATTTTCCAGTATAACCGCCCGATATTGATTTGTCAAGTATTCCTCCAGAACTGCCCCCCGGAGACAGCTACTCTCCGGGGGAGGTATGCAAGAGGAAGTTTTTAATTTGCGCATTTGTTGCACGGGCTTAATCCACGGGATATGGCCTCAGACAGTGTGGATGGGTAGTATCTTCCACCGTTACAACTAGAGCTGTAATGATATCTTTTCCCGGTCTTGGTTACATACACAGTTCTGCTCTCTTGCTGAGGTTTCTCTACTGTGGTTTCCCTTTGTACCTCAAAGGTGCCGACATAAATTCCTGTAGGCATATTAAGGGTCTGCATATAGCCGCTATACACAAAGCCTACTTTAGCGTTATCAGCTATCTGTAAATCTTTGAACCCTTCCACGCCAGCAGAATCAATAATGGCCATATCTCCAAATTCCGTCTTGATTGTGCGATATTTGTATTCTCCGAAGGTGCCATGAGCTCCGATCTTCCCATCTGCATACATAAAAACCAGTTCCATTCCTTTTTGGTCGGAATCTAGGTTGAAAATTGCAGCTGGGGCTTTCATTGCTCCGTTAAGATATTCTTTCGATGGAAGGGATGGATCCCTATTCTTTTCGATGTTTGTGAATCTCTCGACATATTTTACGTTTGGCGGATAGGTGTCCACGGAAGCGTATCCTGTGCGGAGCAGTTTTTCATTAAACATTTCCCCCTCAACATAAGCATACGCAAGAATACGCCCATATTGATCCCGCTCTTGAATGTCGAACTCCAATTCTACCTGGGTATTTTCTAAATAATACCTTGTAAAATTAGCGGCAGCTTTACCAGCCTCAGTATTTTTGCTGGCAGTGGGATGTACGCTTTCAGGTGTATCCACTCCGATCAACCGGACAGTTTCTTCTCTTCCGTCAAAACCGACTACAAAAGTATCTCCATCAATAACCCTGACTACATCATAAAGTTGTGTTACGATTCTGACTGTTTTTGTTTCTGGGTTCCAGTATGTTTTTGCACCAATAGAATCTGCGATAAACGCTGCAGGGACCATTGTGCGGCCATCTATGGTTTGTGCAGGAACATCAAGAGGAATTTCTTTGCCGTTGATGTTAGCTGTAGTGCTCCCGATTTGTAGTTGAACCGTAGTATCATCCTTAACAGCTATTGCAGTTTTGGTCTCTGAGTTCCAAGTAACGGAAGCACCTATGGCTTGCATAATCGGAGAGAGCGGAACCAAGGTGCGGCCATCAATGACTTGTGCTGGCACATCGGATTCTAGTTTTTGCCCGTCAACGTAAACATCAATGGCCCCCGCACTGGTGACTAACATTAACAAGGCTAAACATATAGAAACGAGTTTTTTCATAACCTTTCTCCTCTAAAAAAATTCGAAAATTGGCTCTTGACAAAATAAAACAAACGCTCTAAAGTGTGCCGTACAAATAACTGAGGAGGTTGTCCACGTGACAAGATAGAGAGCAACTCTTTCTTAGCCCGCTGGCCTGGTTGCCAGCGGGCTTTCCAAATCCGCAAACGCTTGCGGATTTGCGGTTATTATCAGACCAAACTAAACCAAATCCCACCAGTGCCATCTAAATTAGAACCATAAACGACCTTGGGAGCTGGATCGTTTGTATCAACTACAAAAGAAATAAATCCTTCCGTGGTACCACCAGCGTATGCGCTTCCCTTAAAGGATGGGGATGGATCTACAGTTGATATTCTTTCATATTCGGCATTTGTGGAACTAAACGCAGTAAAATCGCGTTTGTTCATATCCACAGACTGGTCTGTAGAAACAGAATTGATAGTAACTTTTACTGCGGCAAGAATATATTCTTTATCCGTTGTTGGACTATCATTAAAACGATTGGCCTCCCGGATCAGGGCCCATGCTGTTTGTCCTCGGTATGCGTTTGTGATTTCTACGGTTGCTGTATAAGACCCCCAATATTCGGTAACTTTAATTTCCTGAGCTGTACAATCGGAGCGGGATTTGTTCGGCTATAATTTGTGCTGGGAACTGTAGAAGGAGTAGTTGGTTTAGTTTGCTGGTTTTTAGAAGTTAGTACGATGGTCGATGCAGCTCCATCCCATGAGACATTAAGCCCGAGTGCTTCAGCAACGGTGCGCACAGGAAGGTAGTTTCGTCCGTTTAGGATGAACGGTTCTACGGAATTTCCATTTTCATCGACCAAGTCTAGTTGTTTACCATCCAAAGTTACTTTTATGTTTTTGAAGGTTAGCTCTTGGGTAATCGTTCCTACTTGTGCCGCTACAGGAAGTACCATAGTCATCAACAAAAACATGGTAAGCATCCCCAACCAAAATTCTTTTTTCTTCATAATCTTTCTCCTTTACAAAAATGTCGAAAATTAGCTCTTGACAAAATAAAACAAACGTTCTAAAATTTATCATGCAATTACGGAGGAGGTTTGAAATATGCTAGACAGAAATCAGCTAATCCAATCCATCACGGAACTGCTAATGAGGGCTTCGGACGTGGAATTGGAAATAATCTACCGAATCGTAAGCAAGTACATCAAACACTAGCCAGAGGGGCTGAACCGGACTGCGGTTCAGCCCTTTGTCATTTCTTCGGCCATCTTTGCCAAAACCAGCCAATCACTTTCATCCAGTCTGGACAGCATTGTAATAAACCTCCGCTTAAATCCGTCCGATTCGTCGCTAAGTAATGGAGTCATGAAATCTGCAATCTCCTGCGCCTTACTCAGTTTGACAAACATTTCGCCTTCTCCGTCTCTAAGCCAGGATTGATTTACATTGAATTTCATGCAAATCAATGAAATAACTTGATTTGACGGAATTCTGCGCCCTGTTTCATATCCGGTGATTGTGTTCTGCACAGAGCCGATTTGCTCTGCGAATTCTTGCTGAGTAAGCCCCAGTGATTTTCGCAACTCTTTTATCCGCTCGTTCAAAAAAAAGCCCTCCTTCCAAGTGCAAGCATAGCACAAAAAAACCGCGCTGTCAACAGAAATCGCAATGTCAACAAATTTGGGGTTGACAAATAGCGCGTTGCGCTGTAATATAATCGCGTAGACAATATGGAAGGGAGGAACACAAATGTCTGACACAAGTAAAGATATCCTTCGCACATTCGACGCGCTGCTGAAGAGAATCGACGACACGCAGAAAGAAAAACTGCTGTGCTTCGGTGAGGGAATGGCCTTCATGGCAGAGCAGCAGGCCGCCCAGCAGGCGGCGGAAAGGGGGTGAAAAATAGTGTTTGATGAAACTGTCCATGTCTCTCGGATGAAAGAACGTCTTGCGTTTGAGGTCTCGGTCAATGGCAGTGAGATGCTGTCTCTGCTCAAGGAGATCATGGAAACGACCAAAACGCTGTCCGGCTTATCCCATCGCCTGATGGAGACCTTGGAAGTGTTGGGAGACGATGAAAGCCGCTGAGGCAACAGCGGCTTTCAGGAACTCAGGCCAGGTATTCGAGTATGGCTTTTTTGAAGTTGTTCAGAGCATAGAAGATCTGTTTGTGCGACTCACATAGTTCCCCTTTTGTCACGGGGTCTTTACTGTATGGATCATCCGCAACAAATTGGGTCTCGTTCAAAAATTCCTGGCATACTTGTTCCAAAGCGGTTTCCAGTTCTCGTTTAGTCATCATATCACTTCCTTTCGCCGCCATTATGGCACAGGCGGCGGGAGTGGGCAAGGAAAGGAGGTACAAGAATGACGGATAAGGAAACACGCCTTATATCTGTGTTTCAGGCGCTTATGTCGGCCATGAACGAGTCGGAGAGCGATAGCCTGCTTGCCTTTGCGGAAGGAATGCTTGCTGCTGTTAATCTCCGCTCCCAGTCCGGGGCGTGATGGCAATGTCCCAGCAGCAGGCCGCCCAGCAGGCGGCGGAGAGGGGGTGAGGGGGGAGTGAACATAGTTTTCTGGGCCATAGTAGTGCTAGCAATGGTGCTTCTGTGGTTTATCATGAGCCCCATGTTCAAATATCTGGGAGGTGATCTCAAAGGCTTATTCAATCGGGCAAAAGACGAAATTACAGAATGTGAAAGTGAGGATGAAGAATGAAAAAAACTATTTTGTGCAGCTCTGCGGGCCTGATCGGCGGGATTGCCGCAGCGGTTCTCCTGGTGTCTACGCTGATCGGCTGTATTATTTGCTTAAAAATTATCCCCACCGGCTACGTGGGTGTGGTTTACTCCATGAACGGCGGTGTGCAGGATGAAATCCTGACCCAGGGGTTCCATATCGTTTCTCCTACAAAGTCGGTGAAAGAATTCACGATTGGCAATGAGCAACTGATCTTGACCAAGGATGAACGCGACGGAAGCAAAGGCGACGATTCTTTTATGATCTCTACCGCCGACAATGCCAATATCAGCATATCGTTCCAAATGTCGTACCGGTTCAACCAGGCTGACGTAGTCAACACATATAAGCGTTTTCGCGGCATGAGCGGGGAGGACATCGTAAACAGCCGGGTCCGGACCGTCCTGAAAGCAAAAATTTCAGAGGTGACCACGTTCTATTCCATGATGGACATTTATTCCGGCGACCGCGGCAAGATCAACAGCGAAATTACGGAATTTTTGAATCAGGAGCTTAGCGCAGCATATGGGATCGAGGTCATTGACGCGTCGATCATTGATGTGCATCCGGATGCTCAACTCCAGCAAACCATCGACGACCGCGTGAAGGCAATGCAGCGCAAACAGCAGGCCGAGGCGGAGCAGGAAACAATCAAAGTCCAAAATGAGACAAAAATTCTGGAGGCCGAGGCAGCGGCAAAAACTCGACAGATTGAGGCGGAGGCAGAGGCCAACGCAAACCGCACCATTGCTGCTTCTATCACCCCCGAGCTGGTTCAGATGAAAGAGGCAGAGGCCAGAATGGAGCATGGATGGGTAACCGTCCAAGGTGCAGATGCTGTGATTACAAAATAACAAATAAAAACCCCCGTCGGATGGTGGAACATCCGGCGGGGAAGGAACCAGCAAACCAGAAAAGCGGTCCTTGTGTATCTATTATACAATGACCACCGGAAAAATGCAAGACAAAGCGAAAGTATCAAAAACATATCGGACAAAGAGTCATTCATACGCTCTGAAAAAGGAGGCGGCAATATGAATGGTACATTTGAAAATGAGCTGAACGTACAGCTGTTATACGAAATTGTTGGCAGAATCCTGGGGGAGCAGTACGGGGTGAAGCTCACCCCGATTGTGACGCGCCGGAAGGATTATCCTCAGCCCCAGACAGAGCAACCAGACGATCCCGCTCCTCTTGCCGTTTAACGCGGCAAGAGGGATGATCTAAAATCCACAAACGAAAAACAGGAGGACACGAAAATGCAGAAAGACAAAAACATCCAGGACAAGCTTCTGTCCGCGCTCCAGGAGGAGGGCGTGCCCGTGACGGTGTTCGTTTTGAATGGCTTCCAGCTACGCGGCCAGATTACCGGATCCGACCGGTACGTGGTGGTGGTTCAGGCCGGGGAGGAGCAGCACATTATGTACAAGCACGCCATCTCCACCATCCACCTGGAACGTCCGATCAATCTGTGAATGGAGGTAAAAGACATGACTACATACAAGGGCACGGATCGGGCTATGAAGTGCCGTGGCTTCCAGTATGAGCTGGGGAAAAAGTTTACGTGGGACGGAGCTGTCAGATGCGGTGACCGGGGCGTACACTCTGTTGTCTGTCCGATGGATGCGTTGTCGTACTACTCTCCGGTGGATGGCAGCCGGTATTTTGAGTGCGAGGCCGGCGGGACGATTGATGGAAAAAACAATGTGGACAGCAAGATTGCGTCCAGCGAGTTGACGCTCAAATCGGAAATTGGTCTTGATGGGTTGATTGAAGAGCAATTTGACTATGTCAAACAGCTTGCGGAGGGCAATGCCGCCCAGGAGGACGGTGACCACGCCGCCGCCCAGGGGGACTGGGGCCACGCCGCCGCCCAGGGGGACAGGGGCCACGCCGCCGCCCAGGGGCACAGGGGCCACGCGGAAGTACATGGAGAGGATGCGATTGCCGCTGCGTTTGGCATAGACGGCAAAGTAATGGCCGGGAAAGTGGGGGCATGGCTCACGGCCTACGAGTGGGAGAATACCGGCAGCGGTTTCCATATCAAGGCTGGGAAATGCGTCCGGGTGGACGGTGAGAAGATCAAGCCGAATGTCTGGTACACCCTCAAAAACGGGGAATTTGTGGAGGTGGAAAAATGATGTACAACGACAATCCGGGACCCGGGAAGGTGTCCCTTGTGCCCCAGACGCTGCTGGAGCGGTATGGGGAGGCGCAGGTCTGGCAGGTGGAGCGAATGAGCGAGAACATCTTCCGGGGCTGGCTCAATAACGGGAGTGTGGCTATGGCCATCGTTCAGGGTGACAATACCGTCACGGTCAAAGACGTCCCGGCGCTCTGGTAGGCGGGGGTGTCATGATGGCCCAACGGCAGATTTTTGTACACCGCGCAAAACCGAAAGAAACCAGGATCCAAAACAGCATTATCTGGGACAACGGCCTGAGCCAGATGGCCCGGTTCTCTCTGATCGCCATGCTGAGCCTTCCGGATGAATGGGATTATTCGGTCCGTGGAATGGCCGTGATGCTGAAAATATCCAAAGACACCATGGGGAAATACCTGAAAGAATTGGAGGCGGGGGGCTACCTCAAACGGGCCCAGGCCCACGGAGAGGCGGGACGGTTTGCCAAGACCGCCTACCTCCTCACGGACACGCCGGGAGAGTTCGGGGAGGATGTTTTGCTGGAACCGTGTCCTAATTTACCGGACCCGGTAGAACCGGACCCGAAAAAGTCGCCACAAAAGAAACGTACTGAACAAAAGAACGGCACGGAACAAAATACCCCCCAAAGCCCCCCCGAGGGGGGCGCGCCCTCTGCTGTTAAGAAAAAACGAAGCCGCCGGCCCAAGGCGGAGCCGGAGTGGCGGCCAGAGAAATTCGAGGGGTTCTGGAAGGCGTACCCCAAGGACGACTGCCGGGCCAAGGCGGTGGAGCAGTGGGACGCGCTGCCCCGGGACAAGGAGCTGATGGACAAGCACCTGGGGGACGAGGATGCGCTGCTGCGGGAAATCGCCCTGGGTCTCAAGCGGCACCTGGAATCGCGGGACTGGCGGGAGAACATCGGCATTCCCCACGCCTTCCGCTGGCTCCGGGACCGCCGGTGGACGGAAAAGGTCAAACAGCCCCAGGCGCAGCCCGCGCCGGATCCCGCCGCCCCCCGGCAGAAGAAATGCCACACGGAGATCGTCAACGGGGAGGAAGTGCTGGTCTATGACAGCTGACATATTCGAGGCGGAAAACGCGGTGGTGGGCTCCATCCTGATCGACTCCCGCTGCCTGGGGGCCGTTGTCCCGGTGCTCCGGCCGCAGTTTTTCGGCTCAGCCATGGCCCGGGCCCTGTATGAGGCGGCGCTGCGGCTGGACCGCCAGGGGAAGCCCATTGACCCGGTGGTAGCGGCGGAGGAGGCGCGGCGGCAGGGGACCGAGGTGCCTCGGGACTACCTGCTCCAGCTGATGGAAGCCACGCCCACCGCGGCAAACGCCCGGGAGTACGCGGAGATTGTCCGGGACAGCGCGCTGCGGCGGGGGTGCATGGCAGTCGCCGAGGAAATCAGGACGTTGGCCGCGGAGCATACCCAGCCCAAGGAGATCATGCTCAAGGCGGCGGGTCGGCTGGACGGGCTGCTTCAAACGGGCGCGCCGGGGGCGCTGCTCACGCCGGACCAGGCGATGCTCGCGTTCTACCGGCACCGGGAGCTGCTGGGGAAGCCCGGCGGCGGGTATGTCCGCACCGGCTATCAGGACCTGGACGAAACGCTGGGCGGCGGGCTTCTGGCCGGGGGAATGTATGTGCTGGCGGCCCGGCCCGGGATGGGAAAAACGACCTTTGCCATCAACATTGCCGACCGGGTGGCGAAGGAAAAAAAGCCGGTTCTGTTCGTCTCCCTGGAGATGACGGAGGCCCAGCTGAACGCCAAGCGAATCTCCCGGGAGACGGGGATCCCGGGCCCGCGCCTGCTGATGGGCGCCCTGAGCGAGCAGGAGGAGCAGCTGGTGGCGGACGCGGGGGACGTAATACGCGCCCTGCCGGTGTACATCAACGGGGAACCGTCCGCCACGGTCCCGGACATAGAGGCGATGGCCCGCAGCGTGAAGGGGCTCTGCCTGATTGTGGTGGACTACATCGGGAAGGTTTCCCCCGGGGAGCGGGGCGGGGCGGCCCGCTATGACTATATGGCGGAAATATCCGGGGCGCTGAAAACGCTGGCCAGCCGCCTGCGGGTCCCGGTCCTGGCCCTGTGCCAGCTGAACCGGGCCGGGGCGGACCGCAGAGACAAAACGCCGCTCTTGACCGACCTGCGGGACAGCGGCTCCATCGAGCAGGACGCGGACGGGGTGATTTTCCTCCACCGGGAGGACTATTACGAAACGGAGTACAGCTCCGGCGGCGTCAATGCGGATTTGCAGGTGATTGCAGCCAAAAACCGCCACGGCCGGGTGGGGAAATGCCGGCTGGCCTTTGATATGGCGGCAAGCAAGATGACGACCTCCCGCGCCACCGCGCCCTATCAAAAGCCGAAGAGGCAGGCCCCGGAGCCGAAGCAGATGCAGTTTGAGGATTTACAGGAGCCGGACGGCGATATGCCGTTTTGAGGGGAGAATGAGATATGACAAACGAAGCGAAAAAATCCGCCTACGCCCGCATGGGGGACAAGCTGGCCCAGTTCGGGCTGGCCTCCCCCGCTGTGAGCGAGGCGCGGGACATCGAGACGATTACAAGCGAGATTCTGAGCTTGAAAAAGACCGCCGGGGATGCGATCCTGGCAATCGGCCATCGTCTGATTGAGGCCAAGTCCCTGCTGGCTCATGGGGAATGGCTCCCGTGGCTGACCGAGCAGGTGGAATTTTCGGAGCGATCCGCACAGACTTACATGCGCCTTGCCCGGGAGTGGTCAAATCCGCAGACGCTTGCGGATTTGGGGGCGGCGAAAGTTCTGGTGCTTCTGTCCCTGCCGGAGCTGGAGCGGGAGGCATTTCTGGCCGAAGTTCCGGCAGAGGATATGTCTGTCCGGGAGTTGAAAAAGGCCATCCGGGAGCGGAATGAGGCCCAGCAGGCCCAGGAGAAGATGGCGGGGGATTTGAGGCTGGCCAACGAGCTGCTGGAGCGGGCCAGGACGGACCAGGAGACGGAGCGGGCCCGGTATGAGCAGGCGTCGGAAATGCTGAAAATGAATGCGGATCTGCTCAAAAAGGCCAAGGAAGAAAAGCAGCAGGCGGCTGCAAGTGCGGCGGAGCTGGAGCAGCAGCTGAAGGAGCTGCGGGAAAAACCGGTGGAGGTTGCCGTTATGGAGGTGGATCAGGAGACACTGGCCGCCGCCCGGGCGGAGGCAGTTGAAGAGATGCAGGCCAAGATAGACCGGGCCCGGAAAGACCTTGCCGCCGCCAACGACCGGATCGCCAGCCTTGAGCAGGCCGCCCGGGCAGCCGCGGTAGTCTCCGACGAGGATTTGACGATTTGCAAAATCCTGTTTGGACAGGCCCAGGAGATTGTCAACAAGATGGCCGGCCTGCGCATCAAGCTCCAGGGGCGGGAGGACCCGTCTGCCGCCGAATCGGTGCGCCGGGCGATGCTGGCTCTGAGCGACAAAATCAGGAGGGACGCGGAATGAGTATGCTGGAAACCGCGCTGGGCAGAATCAAGGCCCAGCAGCCCAAAGAGCGCACCCCCGTCTGGATGGTGGGGGAACAGCTGAAGGATATGCTCCTGGCCAACCCCCAGTGGGCGGAGATGCTGGCTCAGGACTTGGAAATCAAGGAGATGTCCCTGGCCGAGTGCGAAAAGAAAATGGAGGCCTATGCCGACGGGCACAAGACCGGGAATTTCGCCTGCGTGACGCCCCTGGAGGCGGAGAGCATCATTCGGGATTTCTACGGCCTGCACGATGCCGGCCCGGTCCCCGCCCCGGAAGACGGCCTGCTCCGGTTTGAGGACTTTTTCCCATGAAAACAAAAAGAAAAGAGATTCCGGACTGCCGGGGGCTGGTCCCCCGCACACCGCCGGAGGGGCTGGCCGCCTGGGCGTATGTCCACTGCCAGGGGCTTAAACGCTCCGGAATACTCTATGAGGTGGAGTGGGTGAGTGAAATGGGGCTGGCGGAGTGCCTGTCCCCGGATCCAAAGCCGAAGCGGATCAAAATGGTCCGGGTGACCTGCTCCGCCTGCGGACGTGGTGCGCTGCTGGAGTGGACGAAGGACCCGAACGCCGGGTACGGCTTTCTCGGCGATTATGAGTGTGACGAAGGCGGGCTGGTTTTTGCGGACGGCGATGAAAAAAGCTGCCCCCATTGCGGGGAGAGGTGCCTGGTCCGCAAGCGCTCCTCCCTGGGACGCTTTGGGTATTTTGTAAGCGGAGAAGTCAGCGTAATGTCCGCCAGCCTGGCGGGGGAGGAAAATATGCTGGCCCTGACCGTCTGGACGGCACAGAACCGGGTCTATAAATCTGGGCAAGAAAGTCTTGTGCTGATCCCGGCAGAGGCTTATGTATTCAGCCGGGACGGCTGTGTCCAGCTCATGGGATGGCGCAATTCCTACAACGGAAGCACTGGGTATTTTATTTCCTATTCGCTTGAGTGGCGGCAGCCCCAAAAGTGGACGCACCACCGACTGGAATACAGGACAATTTTTGGGCTGACGGAAGCGCTGCTGGCGCAAAGCAGCCTGCCCCACTGCAAGCTGGACGTGTATATGGATCAATTTCAGAGCCTGTGCAAAAAGTACCCGGTTTCGTATCTGCTGCTTTACCAGGAGCACTCGAACGTGGAAGCGCTGCTGCTCCACGGCCTGCCGTTGGTGCTGCATGAGCTGATCGAGAAGGAATGCTTCTCTGAAATTCACTGGGAGGAGACCAGGCCGGCGGCAATGCTGGGCCTGACCCGTGACGAGCTCCGACTGGGCCGGAAACAGGGGTGGGGCGCGTTTCTCTGGCGGCTGTTCACCAGTGCCAAGGCGGTGGGGGAGCTTCTGACAGCGGACGATATATATTCCGCGTTCGAGCTGGATGACGAGAACGTGCTTGATCTGGTCGGACGGGGTCCGGTGGGGAAATCCATCCGGTATCTCCGGCGGCAGATGGAAATGTGCGTTCCGGAGGCGGAGGGCCAGGACCCGCAGCTTTACGACATCGTCGACGCGGCGTATCTGCTGGACTATTGGCGCATGGCGGAAATAGCCGGCCGGAATCTGAACGACACCCAGGTGCGGTTCCCCGACGACCTTGTCCTGGCTCACGACACAATGATACCGCTTGCGAAAGCTTGCGAGTGCAAGCAGCTGGACGTGAATTTCCGGGTGCGCCGGAAGCAGCTGCGAAAATACAGCTTCCAGGCGGACGGTCTTCTGATTCGTCCGGCCAGGAGCAGGAAGGAGCTGGCGGACGAGGGAAATGTCCTGCATCACTGCGTGGGCACTTACGCCAAGGATTACGCCGAGGGAAGAACCGCCATTTTCTTCATCCGCCGTGTGTCGGCTCCAAAAGAATCATATTTTACGCTGGAGCTGAACGAAAGAAGCCTGGAGGTACGGCAAAACCGAGGCCTTAGAAATTGCGCTCGGACGGACGAGGTATGGGAATTTGAGCACAAGTGGCTGGCCTGGATCCGGACCGGGTGCCGGCAGGACGAAAAGGGCCGGCACCCGGCGGCGTGAGGAAACAGAATCTGACAGGAGGTGCTTTCATGAATGAGTTTGAAAAAATATGCCCGATTATGCGTCAGACCACACAGCACAATTTCCCGGACACAATTCAACTGGGCGACGCGTTCCAGGTGCGGGAAGGAAAAGTCAATAGGAGGAATTGCATGGACAGCACGGATAAAATTCTTGCCCGAGATTTTTCAGAAGAGTTTATCCAACTGATGAAGAACAGGATTTTAACCTCTCACTACAAATACGGCTGGATTTGTGATACATATCCAGAGCTGGCCGATGCGGTGGCGTGCCTGGATCAGCGGCTGGCGCTGTACCGGGAAAGCGGGAACACAGAGCACCTTGTGGATGTGGCCAATTTCGCCATGATTGAGTTTATGCGCCCACGCCATCCGCAGGCACATTTTAAGGGAACCGATTCCGACCAGTCCCCTGGGCTGGTTGGGACCAGCTATAAGCAGTTAATAGAGTGGATCGAACATGAAGCCTGAAAATCCATTCCGGGAGGGTACGCTGATCTGGTCCATTATGGAGGGGGACTGGGAGGATTTGACGGTAAATCAGATAGCCGAGGTACTGGATACAACCGAGCAGCAAATCAGCGTATATCTGTCCCATATCAAAAAGAAAACCGGATATGAGGTTCCATTTCGAAGGAGGCAGCGAAATAAATGCCAAAAATCCTGAAGCGCATCCGCGCTGGCCGGATGGTCTATGAGGTCCTCTACACCGCGCCGGCTGCCGGAGACTCCCCCAAGGCCCGGGCACAGAAGCAGAAGGCCAGCACCCTGGCCCGGGAAAAGCTGAATTTCCGCACGTCGGTGCAGAAGCTGGAGCGAACTCTGGCGGATAACTTTGACAACGGGGACCTGTTCCTCACCACTACTTATGACGGCAAGTATCTGCCGGAAAACCGGGACCGGGCAATGCGCCGCCTGCGGGGGGTGCTGTCCAAGCTCCGGGCGGCCCGGAAAGCCAGGGGCCAGCCCCTCCGTTATATCTATGTAACGGAGGGCTGTTATCCCGGCGGCCGGATCCACCACCACCTGGTCATTAACTCCACCGGGGAGGATCTGGAGGAGCTTCGGCGGCTGTGGAGCTTTGGAGACATCGAGCTGCGGCGGCTGGTCTTTGACAAGGACCACACCTATGAGGATCTGGCCAGCTATCTCACCAAGGAGCCCCGGGAGTGGGGGCACCCCAGAGTGGGGGAGCGGACCTGGACGCCGTCCCTGGGTCTGGTCCGTTCGGAGCCGGAGTGCATGGAGATCCCCGACAGCCTGACCCTGGCTCCGCCGCCGGAGGCGCTGGCCGTCTCAAAGACCGGGCCGGAGACCAACGGGTATGGGGAATGGTGCTGGATGAAGTATATGCTCCCATATTCTCCCAGAAGGAAACGGCCCCGGGCAAAACGAAAACGCAGGAAGAAAGAATAGGCTTTTCTATTCTTTTCGGTCTTGGGGGTAACTATATCTTCTCTCATTTTATAAGAAAAGAGGTTGACAAGGTTGCAAAATGAAAAAAGCTGTGGTAAACTGAACGTGAAGGACGGATGGCTGATCTGTCCCAACTGCAAACGGAACCACCGCCTGCTCCGGGTCGAGCCTGAGACGCAGGCCAGGGGACTGCCGGTGTACTGCCGGGATTGCAAAACCGAAATAATCTTGAATATCGACAGAGGCCAGAGCGTAGAACGCCGGAGCCCATAGCAAGCCGAAAGGCTGTGTTGTGGACTCTGGCGTTTTTTGTTTTGTCAGGAGGTGATAGCCCGTGGCAAATAAACCGCTGCGGCCCTGCCGGCATCCAGGCTGCACGGCGCTGACCCGGGGCGGCTGGTGCTCCGCCCATAAGCCGAAGCCAGGTCCACGCCGGGAAAGCGCGGCGTGGCATCGCTGGTACAGTCTGCCGATTTGGACCGATGATCTTCGCCCTGCACAGCTGTTCCGGGAGCCGTTCTGCCAAGAATGCGGCAGGCGTGGGGAGAGAGTATTCGCCACGGATGTGGACCACGTGCAGGACCATAAGGGCAGTTGGGCTATGTTCACCGACAGTGGAAACCTGGAGAGCCTGTGCCACTCCTGCCACAGCCGGAAAACAATGCTGGACCAGTGGAAAAAACGGCGGAAAAATTCATGTGACAGAGTCTAAATCCCGGGGAGCTTCAGGCGCGCCGGCGCGCGGCAGGAACCGGGCGCGCGCGCAGGGCAAGGCATAGCCTTGCACCCCTCCCCCCGGTGCAAAAAAGTTTTCGGGGGGCTTTGCCCAGACCGCACGTCCCCCTCAGCGAGAGATTTTTCCCCCATGGGGGTTGAAAGGAGTGATTGGAATGCCAGGACCAAGACAGCCCACGGACCTGATTGTGGCCCGGGGGAAAAAGCACCTGAGCAAAGCCGAGGAGGCGAAGCGGCGCAGCCAGGAGCCCAAGGTTGAGAAACCCAAAACGGCCACGCCGCCCAAGTGGCTTCCGGAGCCGCTGAAAACGGGCTTTCGCAAGCTGGGCAAGCAGCTGATTGCCGCCGGGATCTACACCGGCCTGGACGCGGACACGTTGGGCCGGTATCTGGTGGCCCATCAGGAGTGGCTGCGGGCTACACAGTACGCCCAGGCCGGTCTGGAGGCGGGGGACCTGGAGGAGACAGAAGCCTGGGGCAGGGTGCAGGACCGGTATTTCAAGCAGGCCCGGAACTGCGCCAATGATCTGGGCTTGACCGTTACCAGCCGGTGCAGGATTGTAATCCCGGAGGGCGCAAAGCAGCAGGCGGAGGACAGCAACCCCTTCCTCCAGCTGATTGAGGGAGGCAGGGCCGGGAATGGCTGAAATGATTTGGCTGACCCCGTTTATCCATGTGCCGGTTCCGGAGGATGGGGCACAGCTGCGGTACAGCCAGGAGGCCGTGGACCGGGTGGAGCGGTTTTTCTCTCTGCTGGTGTTCGGACAAAACGAGTGGGCGGGGAAGCCTTTTGTGCTGCTGCCCTGGCAGAGAAAATTTATCCAGGAATTTTTCGGAGTCCAAGTCAAAGACCCGGACGGAACCTGGGTGCGGTACCGGCGCTTTTCCTACGACGAAATACCCAAGAAAAACGGAAAGAGCGAGTTTGGCGCCGGGCTGGCCCTCTACTTTCTGCTGGGGGACGGGGAGCCGCTGCCCCATGTGGGAGTTTTTGCCGTGGACAAGGTCCAGGCGGACATTATCTATAAGTGTGCCAAGTATATGGTGGAGCACACCGCTATGTCTGAGCCGAAGCACAAGCCCCTGGTCGTCTGCCGGGACAGCGTCCGGGAGATCCGGACCCGGTATGGCGGGCTGATGAAAGTCTATTCCAGCGATGTAGAGAACAAGCACGGAGCCAGCTACTCCGCCGTGATCTGCGACGAGCTCCACGCCTGGACCGGACGGGCCGGACGGGAGCGGTGGGAGGTGCTGACCGTGGGCTCCGATGCGGCCCGGCGGCAGCAGGCGGTTCTTGTCCTTACCACTGCGGGAGACGACCCGGACCGGACCTCCATCGGCTGGGAAATTCATGAGAAATGCCGGAAGATCCTGGCCTGGCGGCGGGGAGAACCGGAGCTCCCCGGGGACGGGGACGACCCTGCGTGGCTTCCAATTATGTACGGAGTATCCGTCCTCACTGGGGATGACCCGGACAAACTGGCGGCGCTGGACCTCCAGGACGAAGCGCTCTGGAAACAGTGCAACCCGTCCTATGGGGTGACCATCAATCCAAGACAGTTCAGACAGGCGGCCCGGGAGGCCATGCAGAGCGAGGCGGCGGAGCGCAATTTCCGGTGGCTGCGCTTAAACCAGTGGATTTCCGTGAAGGATGTGGGGTGGCTCCCCCTGACCCTCTACGACAAGACCCAGGCCGGCCCCTCGAAAAAGGTGGCGCGGGAGGCCTGGATCCGGGAAAACCTGACGGGTAAGGCATGCTACGCAGGACTTGATATGTCCATGACCACGGACCTGACCGCCCTGGTTCTGGTGTTCCCGCCCCAGCCCGGGCTGGAGACGGCGGTGGCGCTGTTCCGGGCCTGGAGGCCCCTGGAGGGGGTACTGGAGGCGGAGAAGCGGGACCATGTGCCCTATCGGGACTGGGAGCGGGCTGGATTTTTGACCTTGTGCAAGGGGGATATGGTAGATCCCCGGGATATGGTGGAGGCAATACTGGAGGCGCAGGACCTGTATGACTTGCAGTGCGTGGGGGTGGATCTGTATCTGACCCAGACCATCACTCCCCAGCTGGAGGACGCCGGGATTGAAGTGATTGCCATCCCCCAGACCATGACGGGGATGTCCCCCGCCATGAAGGAGCTGGAGCGAATGATCCGAAAGCGGGAGATGCTCCATGTACACAACACCTGCGCTCGGTGGAATTTCGGAAACGTCCGGTGCGCGGTGGACGGAAATGAAAACATAAAGCCCATGAAAAACCGGAGCATTGGCCGGATCGATATCACCGTGGCCTGGATCA
>Ga0073906_1002754_pt1 | contig 22059 bp, 19 predicted proteins | sample Inofromicrocosms_FD_65485 | JGI IMG/M metagenome (GOLD analysis project Ga0073906, IMG submission 65485) | Mouse cecum microbial communities from Vienna, Austria - Inoculum for glucosamine and mucus D2O microcosms | ecosystem: Host-associated > Mammals > Digestive system > Large intestine >...
TTTGAAGGAGGTTTTTACAAATGAAAGGTGTTACAAAAGCGGCGTTATATATGCGTTTAAGCAAAGACGATGAACAATTTGGCGACAGCATAAGCATTGAAACACAAGAGAACATTTGTCAAGGGGGATTTCACCCAAAAGATGAAATCCCCCTGATAAATGGAAATTTACTGAAAAACAGTCCGTTATCTTGTTTTCAAGCGTTCCAAGACCCAGAAAGTGATCGGCTTAAAAATAGCATAAAGGCCATAGCCCAGCACTACGCCGATCAAATTTGTAATCAGGTCTGTGATGTCCGAGGTGCGGTCGAAGAACGGCTGTAAGAGTTCGATCCCCAAGCTCATCAAGAAGCAGAAAAACACTGTCACGCCAAGATTGGCTCTTTTGCCCCGGGTCAGAGGAAATAGAAAACCGAAGGGGAGTGTCATGATAACATTCAAGACCACTTGCCTGAAAAAATCTCCTCTTCCCAAAGAAACGTCAATAAACGGCACCAGATTCATAGGCATATAGGGATGATCCAGCATAAATGGGATGGATGCGATCATCGGCATCATGGTAAAAAAGAGTACCAACGAGAGATAGGCGTACATGAGCGTGTTGACAAGTAGGACGTCTTTGCCCTGAGGCCTCCACTTCCTAAAAAAGACGAAAGCATACAGGAGCATCAACGCTGTAAAATCTACTACATATTTTATCAAGTATTTCATTGCGGCACTTCTTTCCACTTACAGCACTATCTGAATTTTTGTTTGCCGAATTGGCATGAGCAAAGTATACCATCATCGCAGACAGCTTGCAATCCTCTTTTATAGGCGTTGACAGTAGTAGTTACACAATACATCTCACTATAATAATTGCGCCGGGGCCCCAAAAGGTTTCAAACGCAGCAACATTTTGTGCATCAGGGCCGATAGCCCTTGTTTTTCCCCGATTCATTTGCTATAATAATCAAATACTGTTTCCCTGAGATGAAATTTTCCAACGCTGGGAGGCGATTGTTTTCGTGAACCGAAAAATCAGCCAGCTGCTCCAGCAGCGGGTGCAGCTCTATTTTATCTGCCTGGCCCTGTTCGCCCTGGTCAGCGCGGTGTTTAACCTTTGGGTGGCCGCCGCCGAGGGGCTGATTGTGGTTCTGCTGGGCCTTTACTACCAGCGCACCAGCCGCCGCCGGAAAAAAGAGATTGTCAAGTATATTGAAAATATCACCGGTACTGTGGACGTTGCCAGCAAGGACACCATGAAAAACTCCCCCTTGCCCATGGTCATCTTCCGGCTGGAGAGCGACGACGTAATCTGGACCAACGAGCGTTTTTTGCAGCTGTCCAAGGGGCGGGAGCACCTGTTCGACGCCAAGCTGTCCGCCCTGGTGCCCGGCTTCGACCCCCACTGGCTTATGGAGGGCAAAACCCAGTGTCCCACTGAGGTGGAGTACAACGGGGGGCGTTTTCTGGTGTTCGGCCATCTGGTGCGTACCGGCGACAAGAGCGGCGGCTTTCTGGCCACCACCTACTGGGTGGACGTGACGGAATTTGCCCAGCTGCGGGACCAGTACAAGGCGTCCCGGCCGGTGGCCGCGGTTCTGATGGTGGACAACTACGAGGATCTGATGAAAAACCTCACCGAGACCGCCCGGTCCGGCCTGCTGTCCGAGATTGACGAGCGGATCGACGCCTGGGTGTCCTCCACCGGGGGGATTTTGCACAAGTACGAGCGGGACCGGTATCTGTTCGTCTTTGAAACCCAGTTTTTGCAGCGGTTTATTGACAAAAAATTTGAAATTCTGGACGCGGTCCACAGCCTCACCAACCCCAGCGGCATCGCCGCCACCCTGTCCATCGGCGTGGGCGTGGGGGCGGAGACCTTCCAGGAGCTGATGCAGTACGCCAACCTGTCCATCGAGATGGCCCTGTCCCGGGGAGGGGATCAGGCGGTCATCCGCAATCCCCTCACCTTCGAGTTCTACGGCGGGCGGTCCAAGGAGACCGAGAAGCGGACCAAGGTGAAAAGCCGGGTGATGGCCAACGCCCTGTCCGCTCTGGTGGCCGACGCCTCCCGGGTGTTTGTCATGGGCCACAAGGCCGCGGACAACGACGCGGTGGGCGCCGCCGCAGGCATCTGCGCCATCGCCCGGAAAAAGGGTGTGCGGGCCAATATCATCCAGGAGTTGGGGGGCTACCCCGGCAAGGGGCTGGCGGACCGGCTGTTTGGCAACAAGGAGTATGAGGAGTGCTTCCTCAGCCCCCAGGAGGCCCTGGTCATGCTGGATTCCCAGTCCCTGGTGGTGGTGGTGGACACCAACCGTCCGGAGCAGGTGGTGTCCCTGGAGGTATTGCAGGCCGCCAACCGGGTGGCGGTGATCGACCACCACCGCCGCGCGGCCACCTATATTGAGGGGGCGGCTTTGAATTACCACGAGCCCTACGCCTCCTCCGCCAGCGAGCTGGTTACGGAGCTCTTGCAGTATATCATGGAGCCGGCGGACCTGCTGCGGGTGGAGGCGGAGGCCCTGCTGGCGGGCATCGTGCTGGACACCAAAAATTTCACCATGCGCACCGGCGGACGGACCTTCGAGTCTGCGGCCTTCCTGCGCCGGTCCGGGGCGGATACCGCCGAGGTAAAAAAGCTGTTCCAGAACGACCTGGCGGGGACGATCGCAAAATACGACATCATTCAAAACGCCAAGCTCTACCGCAATCAGATTGCCATCGCCGTGGTGGACCACACGGTGGGCCGGGTGGTGGCCGCCCAGGCCGCTGACGAGCTTTTGAACATCACCGGCATCGACACCTCCTTTGTCCTCTACCCGGACGACACAACCGGCCGGATTGTGATTTCCGCCCGGTCCATGGGGGACACCAACGTGCAAATGATTGTAGAGCCTCTGGGGGGCGGGGGCAACGCCGCCGCCGCCGGGGGGCAGATTCCCGGCAAGAGCTTAGAGCAGGTAGCGCAGGAGCTTACCCTCTCCATCGACCGGTATCTGGAGGACTGAGCATGAAGCAAGTACGCACTTTTTTGGCGCTTTTGCTGGTGGCGGCGCTGCTGGCCGGCTGCCAGAAGCAAACTCCATCGGCCTCCCAGGCGGTTGAGCCCCCCGTTGCGGAGCCGCCCTTGGCCGGACAGTTTCAGCAACAGCCGGTCCCCGATTTTTTGGACCAGGAGCAGCAGCAGATTTTCCTCCACGGGTTCTGTGCCGCGGGCTGCTTCCTGTTGGGGTGCTCCACCTGGGGCGTGGAGGAGTTCCCCCTTGCCGACGGGAGCCAGCCTCATCTTGCGGACAGCGAAGAGGTGGAGCTGGACGGGCGGACGTATGTCGTTGCCCAGGGGCGCTATCGCCAGTGGGCGGATTTTCAGGCCATGCTGGACGCACTGTTCACCCCGGAGTATCAGCAGGAGCTGATTGACCCGGGTTTCCCCCGATTCCGTTCCACCCAGGACGGGCTTATGTGCTTCATAGACGAATCCCGGGGCAGCGATCTGGAGTACGACTGGTGTGAAACGCCGGATTCCTACGAGCTGACCAGCCAGACGGAGGATGAAATCTGCTTTGATCTGATCGGCCACTATACCCGGCTGGACTATGAGGGCGATATGCCGGAGCCAATCAAGGACTATACCCAGCGCTTCCCCATCCGCATGGTGCGCACCCAGCAGGGCTGGCGGGTGGCGGAAATCCACGTGCCGTGGTAATCAAACGACATATAACAGAAAGGATTGATACAATATGAAGGTAATTTTACAGCAGGACGTGCGGGGCCAGGGCAAGAAGGGCCAGATGGTGGAGGTCTCCGATGGGTACGCCCGGAACTTCCTTCTGCCCAAAAAGCTGGCGGTCACCGCCACCCCTGAGAGCATCAACACCATGAAGCAGCAGGAGAAGGCCAAAAAGGCCCAGATGGCGGCGGAGAAGGCGGAGGCCGAGGCCGTGGCCAAGAAGCTGGAGGGCCTGATGGTAAAAATCAGCGCCAAGGCCGGCGAGGGCGGGCGGCTGTTCGGAGCCGTCACCACCAAGGAAATCTCCGAGGCCCTGTCCGCCCAGCACGGGCTGAACATCGCCAAGACCAAAATCGTGCTGGAGGACCCCATCAAGTCCTGCGGCAGCTACTCCCTCAAGTGCAAGCTGGGCCACGAGGTCACCGGCGTGGTGAACGTACTGGTGGTGGAGGGGTAACCCTCCACGCGTGACCTGTGAGAAAAGGAGGTCCCCATGGACGAAGAACTCTTAACCCGGCAGACGCCCCACAGCGTAGAGGCGGAGCAGGCTGTGCTGGGTTCCATGCTCATCGACGCCCGGTGCGTGCCCGAGGTCATCGACAAGCTGCGCCCCGACGACTTCTACCTGCGGCATAACCGGGAAATCTATGAGAGCATCTACTCCATGTTCAACTTCTCCCAGACCATCGACCCGGTCACCGTCCTGGAGGACATGAAGCAGAAGGGGACCTATGACGAAAACCAATCCCGAAACTATGTGCTCCAGCTGATGGACGCCACCCCCACCGCCGCCAACGTCAAGGAGTACATCAGTATTCTGCGGGACAAAACCCTGCTGCGCCGGGTGGCTGAGGCGGCGGGAGAGCTGGCGGCCCTGGCCCAGAGCGGCGGGACGGGGCAGGACGTGCTGGAGGCGGCGGAGCAGCGCATTTACGCCATCCGCCAGGGCCGGGCGTCCCGGGGGCTTACGCCCATCTCCGCCGTGCTCATCGATGTGTACGACCGGCTCACAGAGCTGGCCGCCAGCGACAAGGAGGTCCCGGGCCTGCTCACCGGCCTGCCGGATCTGGACCGGGCCATCTCGGGGCTCAACAAGTCCGACCTGATTCTGCTGGCCGCCCGGCCCGGCATGGGCAAGACCTCCATGGCGCTGAATATTTTGCTGGAGGCGGGCAAAAAATCCGGACAGAACGTGGCTTTTTTCTCCCTGGAAATGAGCCGGGAGCAGCTGGCTCTTCGGCTGATTTCCAGCGAGTGCTTTGTGGACAACAAAAAATTGGTCACCGGCCGGCTGTCTGAGAGCGACTGGGAAAAGGTGGCCGTGGCCGCCGACGCCCTGAGCCGCTCCAAAATCCTGATTGACGACGACTCCACCGTCACCGTGGCGGACATCAGCGCCAAGTGCCGCCGGGTGGAGAACCTGGGCCTGGTGGTCATTGACTATTTGCAGCTGATGCAGTCCGCCGGCGGACGATCCTACGGCGGGGAAAACCGCCAGCAGGTGGTGTCCGACATCTCCCGGTCCCTGAAGATTATGGCCAAGGAGCTCAACGTACCGGTGCTGTGTCTGAGCCAGCTCTCCCGCGCCAACGAGAGCCGCAGCGACAAGCGCCCCATGCTGTCCGACCTGCGGGAGTCCGGCGCCATTGAGCAGGATGCGGACATTGTCATGTTCCTTTACCGGGAGGGATATTATGAGAAGGAGAGCCCCAACCCCAATCTGGCCGAGTGCATCATTGCCAAAAACCGCCACGGCGAGACCGGGACAATTGAATTGCAGTGGCTGCCCGAGTACACCACCTTCTCCTCCATCGACGACCGGCACCAGGAGTATTAAACTATGCGGCTGATGGAGCGGGCGAACCGTCTGATCGACGAAAATGATCTGCTGCCCGGCCCGGGGGGACTGGTGCTGGCGGCGGTGTCCGGCGGGGCGGATTCGGTGTGCCTTCTGGACTGGCTGTACCATGTGCGGGACATACGGGGCTTCCGGCTGGCGGCGGCCCACTATAACCACAACCTGCGGGGGGACGAGTCCCGGCGGGACCAGGCGTTTGTCCAAACCCTCCTTGCGGACCAATACCCGGAGATTGCCTTGTTTGTCGGGGCGGGCGACGTGGCCGCCCAGGCGAAGCGGGCCGGCCGGGGGCTGGAGGACATGGGCCGGGAGCTGCGGTACGCCTTTTTGCAGAAAACCCTCCGGGATCTGGGGGGCGGGGTGATCGCCACGGCCCACAACGCCGACGACAACGTGGAGACCGTTTTGCTCCACCTGCTCCGGGGGAGCGGCCTGCGGGGGCTGACGGGCATCCCGCCCAAGCGGGACGGCATAATCCGCCCCCTGCTGACCACTACCCGGACGGAAATTCTGGAGTATCTCCGGGTCTACGGCCTGGCCCATGTGGAGGACAGCTCCAACGCCGACGACGCCTTCTCCCGGAACCATTTACGCAAAAATATCATTCCCCTGCTGCGGGAGATCGACCCCTGGCTGGAGGAGCGGGTGGGGGAGACCGCGGCGGTGCTGCGCCGGGAGGACGCGTACCTGGACGAGCTGGCCCGGCAGCGGGTGACCCATTCCGTACCGGAACTGCGGGCGCTGCCGGAGGCCCTGCTGCCCCGGGTATTGCAGCTGCTGGCCCAGCAGGCCAGTCCGGGGGTGGTGCTCACCCTGGAGCAGCGCCGGGCGGCGGCGGCGCTGGTGTTTGGGGAAAGTCCCTCCGCCCAAATTTCTCTGCCGGGTCATTTGACCGCCCGGAGAGAGTATCACTCTCTGCTGTTTGAGGTGCAGACGCAGGCCCGTCCCTGGGCGCCGGTTCCGCTGGAGTTGGGCGCCAATCCGGCAGGGGACTGCGTGCTGCAAGTATCCCTCTGGACGTATCAGGGGGAGAAACCGGGGAAAGACTGTTTTTACCTGCCTGTCGGGGACTATGCGGCGCGGCCCCGCAAAACCGGGGACGTGCTCAAGCGCCCTGGCCGGCCGGCCCGAACGGTCAAAAAGCTTATGATTGATGAAAAAATCCCCCGGCCCCGCCGGGACCGCCTGCCCGTTCTGGAGACGGAGGGCCGGCTGGCCGCCGCGGCGGAGCTGGGTCAGGACGAGCGCTTTCTGCCCCAAACGGGGGAGATTTGCTGGAAAATAGAAATTTAGAGAGGAGAATGCCCCATGCTGCTGGAGAAAGACATTCAAGAGGTATTGTTTACCCGGGAGGAGCTGGAAAAACGGGTGCGGGAGCTGGCCGCCCAGATCACCGCCGACTACCGGGGGAAGGAGATTCTCCTCATCAGCGTTCTGCGGGGGTCCTTCGTCTTTATGGCGGACCTGTGCCGGTTTATTGACCTGGACTGCACCGTGGACTTTATGGCCGTATCCTCCTACGGAAGCGGCACCTCCAGCACAGGACAGGTTCAGATTACCAAGGACCTGTCCGGGGACATCTCCGGCAAGCACGTGGTTGTGGTGGAGGACATTCTGGACTCGGGCAATACGCTGAGCTACCTGCTCAAGCTCCTGGAGCAGCGCAAGCCCGCCTCCATTCGCCTGTGCACCCTGCTGGATAAGCCCGAGCGCCGGACCAAGCCGGTGGAGGTGTCCTATTCCGGCTTTACCATTCCCGACGCCTTTGTGGTGGGCTACGGCCTGGATTACGACGAGCACTACCGCGGCCTGCCCTACATCGGTATTCTGAAACCGGAGGTCTACTCTTAATGCGACGATTCAATCGGGATTTGCCCCTCTACCTGCTGCTGGCTCTGGTTCTGGTGTTCACCTTCGGGGCTTTGCAGCGGGTGGATCAGGCCCCCAGCTATACCTACAGCCAAATCCGCACCCTCTTTTTGCAGGAGCGGGTGTCCGAGTTCCGGGTGAAGGACAATGTGCTCACCATGACCGTCCGGGGAGAAGGGGATACCCAGCACACCGTCCGCTACAACCTGGCGGATTTTTGGGTGTTTTACAATGATCTGCACGAGGTGATTGACCAGCAGGCTGCCCGGGGAGTGATTACCTCCTATGACTACGACGCGGGCTGGATCGAGCCCCCTTGGTTTGCCTATCTGCCCTATCTGCTGCTGATTGCCGCCATGGTGGGCTTCTGGTATATGACCTACCAGCGCCAGAGCGGCGGAACCGGCGGCGGAGGCGGGGGCGCCTCCCGCTTTGGCCACGCCCGGACCAAAACCCTCACCGACCAGAGCGTCCGGGTGACCTTTGACGACGTGGCCGGGGCCGACGAGGAGAAGGAGGAGCTGCGGGAGATTGTGGACTTTATGCGCGATCCCCAGAAGTACACGGCCCTGGGGGCGCGGATTCCCAAGGGCGTGCTTCTGGTGGGCCCGCCGGGCACCGGCAAAACGCTGATTGCCAAGGCGGTGGCCGGAGAGGCCGGGGTCCACTTTCTGTCCATCTCGGGCTCCGACTTTGTGGAGCTCTATGTTGGCGTGGGCGCGTCCCGGGTCCGGGACCTGTTCGACCAGGCCAAGAAGGACGCTCCGGCGATTGTATTCATCGACGAGATCGACGCGGTGGGCCGGCAGCGGGGCGCGGGCCTGGGCGGCGGCCACGACGAGCGGGAACAGACGCTGAACCAGCTGCTGGTGGAGATGGACGGCTTCGGCTCCAACGAGGGGGTCATTGTCATGGCCGCCACAAACCGCCAGGATATTTTGGACCCGGCGCTGCTGCGGCCCGGCCGGTTCGACCGGCAGATCTACGTGGGCCTGCCGGACATCAAGGGCCGGGAAGAGATTCTAAAGGTCCACGCCCGGAAAAAATCGCTGGGAGAGGACACCTCCCTGCCGGATATTGCCAAGGCCACGGCGGGCTTCAGCGGCGCGGATCTGGAGAATCTGCTCAATGAGGCCGCCCTCCTGGCCGCCCGGGGGGAGAAGCGGTTTATCACCCAGCAGGACCTCCAGGACGCTATGCTGAAGGTCATCGCCGGCCCGGAGAAGCACAGCCGGGTGGTCACCCCCCAGGCCAAGCGGCTCACCGCCTACCATGAGGCGGGCCATGCGGTGGTGATCCACGAGCTGGAGACCCAGGACCCGGTCCATCAGATTACGATCATTCCCCGGGGAGGCGCAGGCGGTATGACCATTTCTCTGCCCCAGGAGGACCGGACCTATCTGTCCCGGCGGGAGCTGGAGGAGCGCATTGCCGTATGTCTGGGAGGCCGGGTGGCGGAGCAGCTGGTGCTGGGGGATATTTCCACCGGCGCGTCCAGCGACATCCAGAAGGCCAGCGCCACCGCCCGGGCTATGGTCACCAAATACGGCATGAGCGGCAGGCTGGGGGCCATCCACTACGGCAGCGAGAGCGACGAAATTTTCATCGGCCGTTCCATGGCCCAGGCCCGGAGCTACTCGGAGGAGATCGCCGGCCTCATTGACGAAGAGGTCAAGTCCATTGTAGACGGGGCCTACGCCCGGTGTGAGGCGATTTTGACCCAAAAGCGCCGGGAATTGGAGTTGACGGCCCGTTATCTGCTGGAACATGAGACCATGGACGCGGAGACCTTCGCACTGGTGTTCAGCGACCCGGAGCGGCTGGGTCTGGGCGAAATTTGAATGGATCAAACATGAAAAAAGTCCGCCGGGAGGCGGACTTTTTTTATAAATCGTCGATGAAATCGGAGGAGTCCAAAGAGGCCCGCTTTGCGTCCAGCTCCGAAAGCCACTTGGCAACCGCTTGGCGGGTGGCGGGGACTTGCGTAAGCTCCAGGATGATTTTCAGGAATTCTTTTTCTCCAGAGGTTCTGTCGGGCGACTTGGGACTAAACTTGTCCAACATTATTCCATGTCTAAAAAATTTTTCATCGAAAAGTTGTTTAGCCCAGTTCTGGCTTTGTCTCCTCAGTTCCCTCTCTTGATCCGCTGTCAACGGAGAGATATAGGCCTTCCCGGTACACTTGCGGAATAATGTAACGGTATTAAACAAGTGGCTGTTGGTCTCATGCAGTGTATATGAGGGATCGCCGTTTTGATCTATACTTACAGTTTCAAATTCTGCACGCAACCAATAAAAATCCGGTTCTATACAGGTCTTATATTGCTTTTGAAGATACCGCAGCTCCTCCTCTAAGGCATTCACAGAAAAACGTTCCGGTTCAATTTGATAAACCAGCTTATAATAATCCCGTTTATCCCAATACGTTTTCTCCCCCGATAAAAAGTCCTCAAACAGCTTTTTCTGCTGTTCATCCGTCAAAACATCCGCAGTATACCGGGCGGCAAAATAGGTCTGGAAGGACCGGTGGGAAAACCGGTAAATATCCCCATCCTTCATGATCATGCACACGGCGTTGCGCAGGTCTCCCAGGAAATCTTTGGCCTGTACATCAGGCAATTTCAATTTTTGGATGCTTCTTTCCAGCCAGCTCAGGATCTCCCCTTCTGAAAACTCATATATCTCCTTAAAATATGTATGAAAACAGAAGTGGGAGAGCAGCAGCTTGAATTCGCCCTCACGCAGCGTTTTACACTGAAAATCCCTCTGGAAAAAGCCCTTGTTCAGGCTGTCGTGTGTATTGTACAGCGCGTCATATGCCTTTTGATAGAAGTCGGCCAGATGGTCGGGGATGGAGCAGTTGCGCATGAATGTCAAAAACATCATGGACAAAAGAAGGGGATTTTTTGCGAACCCCTGGTGCTTTTCATAGAGTGATTCGTCCAACTGGCGGCAAAATTCTCGGGCGGTTTCGTCCCTGGGCGCAATTTTGGAGGCCAGCTGCACCGCCTGCACCCTGCTTAACGACATAGATTCTACTGTGGTAAAGGTCTCCAGAGGGGCGGAAAATTCCTCCCGAGGCCGGGACGTAATGATGCAGGGATTTTTGGGGTATTTGGCCGCGAACAGCTGGAGCTTTCCGGCTGTCTCCGCTGCAAGGGCTTCTTTTACTTCGTCGAAGCCATCAAACAAGAAGAGATACTTCCCCAGACGCAGGCTGTATTCAAACTGTTCCCGGGGCAGCTCTACGTCATACTCCTCCATACAGGAGTAAATCAGCTCCAAAATGGACAGCTGGCCAGGCGTCTGGCTGCTGATACGCCGCAGCTCCAGCATGACGGGGACATACTCTCCCCGGTGGGCCGTGTTCAAAAAGAGGTAACGCATCAGCATGGATTTTCCAATGCCTCCGGTTCCGGAAATCAGCAGATTCCGGCTGATGCGCAGCATGGGGTCCACTGTGGCGGTGGATATTTCTTTCTCCTTATAGGAGACTCCCACCTGGACATAGATGCTGTCTTGCCCGACAATGCTGCGGGGATTGGTTCCGGTGGCCAGTGTCCGGACCTGGTTATACCGCTGAGAGGCATTTTCCAGATAGCGCTGGAAGCCCATCCCCAGAAGGACCTGCGCCTCTCCATATCTGGCCTTTACAAAGTTGCCCAGTGCGTTTAAGGCCCGGTCAACCGCGTACTTGCCCGCCTCCTTCGCGCCGCTCTCTGCGGCGGCGTTCCAGAGGGTGCTCTTTTCTTGCTGCTCGAATTCCGGCATAGGGTACCATTCCTCTTTCTATATTTTGGGCATAGTATACAGGGGAATTCCAATCCAAGGGGAGGCGCGGTGAGAATGAAAACTGGACTGGTGCTGGGGGGCGGCGGAGCCAAGGGCAGCTATGAGATCGGGGTATGGATGGCTCTGCGGGAGCTGGGGCTGGAAAAGTCCATTCGGGGGGTGTCCGGCGCGTCCATTGGGGCGCTGAATATGGCCCTGTTCGCCCAGGGGGACTTGCAGGAGGCGCTGAAGCTGTGGCTGGAGCTGTCCACCCGGGATGTGGTGGGGGTGGATTTCAAGCGGGTGCTGCTGTCCCGGGAGGGGGCTCTGTCCCAGAAGAAAATCCGGAGCATTTTGCAAAAGGTTCTGAACCCGGAGGCGCTGGCCGCCTCCCCCCTGGATCTGTACGCCTGCTGCTGCCGGACGGAGGGCTACCAGGCGGAGTATATCTCCCTGAACCGCCCCCGGCCAACCGACATAGCCACGGTGCTGCTGGCTTCGGCGGCCATTCCGGTGGCCTTTCCGCCGGTCTGGATGGACGGGCGGGCCTACTGCGACGGAGGGGTGGCGGACAACGAGCCGGTGCGGCCCCTGTACGAAGGGGGCTGCCGCCGCCTGATTGTGGTGGGACTCAACCCGGAAAAACCGCCCCGGACGGAAGGGTTTCCCGGAGCGGAGTTCTGTGTGATTGTCCCCCGGCGCCGGGAGCTGTTCCGCAGCGGCATGGAGACGGTGCTGGAATTTTCTCCGGAGCGGAGCCTGCGCCGCCTCAGCTGCGGCTACCTGGACGGGCTGGAGGCTTTGGGGTCGTTTTTTGGAAAAGGCTAGGCGCTATTTCCCTCCGGCCACCGCCTCCGCCGCCCGGATGCCGTCTACTGCGGCAGACACAATGCCCCCCGCATAGCCCGCCCCCTCGCCGCAGGGATACAGCCCCGCCAGCGCGGACTGGAGCGTCTCCCCGTCCCGGACAATGCGCACCGGGGATGAGGACCGGGTTTCCACTCCGGTTAATACGCTGTCCGGCGCGGCGAATCCCCGCACCTTCCGGTTCAGGAGGGGCAGGGCGCCCCGGAGGGAGTCCAGCACGAAGTCCGGCAGACAGCCGGACAGATCCGTCCAGTTCACCCCCGGTCGATAGGAGGGCAAAACCCCTTCCGGTCCCCGGGAGGGATTGTTGTTGATAAAATCTCCCGCCAGCTGGGCGGGGGCGCAAAAATTTCCGCCGCCGGCCTGAAAGGCGGCCCGTTCCCACTGCTGCTGGAACCGGACCCCTGCCAGGGAGTCTTTTCCCGCAAAATCCGCCGGTCCCACCGTAACCAGCAGCCCGCCGTTGCAGCTCGCGCCGTCCCGGGCCCGGCAGCTCATGCCGTTGGTAACCAGTTCCCCCGGCTGGGAGGCGGCGGCCACCACCCGTCCGCCGGGGCACACGCAGAAGGAAAACACCGACCGGCCATTGGGCAGGTGACAGGCCAGTTTATAGTCGGAGGGGGGCAGCGTTTCCCAGCTGGGTCCGTACTGCGCCCGGCTGATCTCACGCTGGAGGTGCTCAATCCGCACCCCCACCGCAAAGGCCTTGCTCTCAAGGGGCACCCCCGCCGCCTGGAGCATCTGAAAGGTGTCCCGGGCGGAGTGGCCGGGGGCCAGCACCAGGGCGTCGCAGGCCATGGAATACGCCCCCGCCGGGCCCTCCGCCCGCAGACCGGTCAGCCGGTCTCCCGTGTGCTCCAGGCCGGTTAACCGGTGGCCGAACCGGACCTCGCACCCCAGCCGCAGCAGCTCCAGCCGGAGGTTTTTCACCACTGTACGCAGCACGTCCGTTCCAATGTGGGGCTTGTGGGACCAGCGTACGTCCTCCGGGGCCCCGGCGGAAACAAACGTGTCCAGCACAGCGGAGATCCGGGGGTCGTGGGTGCCGGTGGTGAGCTTTCCGTCGGAAAAGGTCCCCGCGCCCCCTTCGCCGAACTGCACGTTGCTGGCGGGGTTCAAAATGCCGGTCTCCCAGAACCGTTCCACGTCCCGGGTTCGGGTATCCACATCCTGCCCCCGCTCCAACACGACGCAGGGCAGGCCGTTCCGGGCCAGATACAGGGCTGCAAACAGGCCGGCGGGCCCCATCCCCACTACCACCGGCGGCAGGGATGAGGTCCGCTTTTTTTGTGGAAATTCATAGGAAACCGGGCTCCAGACCTCAATTTTTCCGGGCTGGAGCTTTATTTGCCGTTGGTTGGGCAGGGTTACGTCTACAGTATAGATCCAGCGCACGTCCTGCTTTTTCCGGGCGTCGATGGACTGCCGGGCAATTACAAGCTGCTCCAGCGCCCCCGGCTTTACACCCAGGGCGCGGGCGGCGGCCTTTTTCAAATCGTCCACAGTGCCGTCCACAGGCAGGGACAAATTGCGAATCCGAAGCATTGTCCGCCCCCCTATCCGTACAGCTTCAACAGCTGGACGCCCTTCCGGGCGATGGCGTACACCGGGCCCTCCAGGGCCTTCCGGGCGTTTTTCAACTCCTGCCGGATGGAGAGCTGCTGGGGACAGTGCCGCTCGCAGGCCCCGCACCCAATGCAGTTGGAGGCCGCCGCGGAGTCCTTCCGCATGGCGGTACACATGATATATTCAATCCTGGCCCGGCGCTTCCCCTCGGTGAACATCCGGTTGTAGGCCGCGAAGGTCCCGGGGATATCCACCTGCTTCGGGCAGGGCATACAGTACCCGCACCCGGTACAGCCGACCTTGATTTTGCGGTTTATGATCTGGACCACGCTCCGGAGCAGAGCTTCATCGGCCTGGGTCAATTCCCCCGCCTGGACGGTGGAGGCGGTCCGGGCATTCTCCCGGACCATGTCCAGGGAGTTCATCCCGGACAGCACGCAGGTGACCTCCGGCTGATTCCACAGCCACCGGAGGGCCCACTCCGCCGGGCTGCGCCGGACGGCGCAGTCCGCAAACAGCTGCTTTACTTCGTCGGGCAGCAGCCCCACCAGCTTCCCGCCCCGGAGGGGCTCCATGATAATCACGGGGATCCCCTTCGACGCGGCGTATTGCAGTCCCCTGCGGCCGGCCTGGGAGTGCTCGTCCATATAGTTATACTGAATCTGGCAGAAATCCCAGTCGTATGCGTCCACAAGCCGGCAGAACATTTCGGAATTGCCGTGGTAGGAGAAGCCCACCTGGCGGATGGCCCCGGATTTCTGCTTTTCCCGCAGCCACTCCACCATGCCCAGGTCCTTCAGGCGCTCCCAGGTCTTTACGTCTGTGAGCATATGCATCAGGTAGTAGTCCACATGGTCCGTCCGCAGGCGCTTGAGCTCCTCCTGGAAATACTTTTCCATGCTCTCCGGCTTGCGCAGCAGATAGTGGGGGAGCTTTGTGGCAATATTTACCTGGTCCCGAATGTGGTTTTTCTCCAGAATCCGGCCCAGCGCGTCCTCGCTGCCGGGGTAGACGTAGGCGGTGTCGAAGTAGTTGACTCCGGCCCGGACGGCCTCCATGACCTCCCGCTCCGCCTTGTCCAGGTCGATTCTGCCGCCGCTCTGGGTGAAGCGCATACAGCCATAGCCCAGAATGGAAATGGGATTTCCGTATTTGTCGTTCCGGTAATTCATATCATTTGAAGCTGTCCTTCAGGCTGACGGCCCGGTTGAACACCAGCGCCCCCGGCTTGGAGTCCCTGCTGTCGGCGCAGAAGTAGCCCAGGCGCAGGAACTGGAACCGGTCCGCGGGCTTGGTATCTCCCAAAAACGCCTCCAGCTTACAGCCGGTGAGCACCTGAAGGGAGCCGGGGTTCAGGCAGTCCAGGAAATCCTTGTCGCCTCCGTCCGGGTCCGGGTCGGCGAAGAGGTTGTCATACAGCCGCACCTCCGCGTCCACGGCGGTGGCCTCGTCCACCCAGTGGATGGTGGCCCCCTTCACCTTCCGGCCGTCGGCGGGGTTGCCCCCCCTGGACTCCGGGTCGTAGGTGGCCAGAATCTCGGTGACGCTGCCGTTTTCATCCTTCACGCAGCCGGTGCAGGTGATAAGATATGCCCCCTTCAGGCGGCATTCCGGGCCGTTGGGGTACAGGCGCTTGTACTTGGGGATGGGCGTTTCCAGGAAGTCGTCCGCCTCCACGAACAGGTGCCGGGAGAAGGAGACCTCGCGGGTGCCGGCGTTGGGGTCGTTGGGGTTGTTCTCCACCGGGAAGGTCTCGCTCTGGCCCTCGGGGTAGTTGGTGATAGTGAGCTTGACCGGGTGCAGGACGGCCATGGCCCGCTGGGCGTGGTCGTTCAAATCCTCCCGGAGACAGTGCTCCAAAAAGCCGAATTCCACCGTAGAGGTGGCCTTGGCCACGCCGATCCGGTCGCAGAAATTGCGGATGGAGGCGGGGGTGTAGCCCCGGCGGCGCAGGCCGCAGAGGGTGGGCATACGGGGGTCGTCCCAGCCGGAGACGTACTTTTCCTCTACCAGACGGCGCAGCTTCCGCTTGGACATCACCGTGTAGTTGATGCCCAGACGGGCGAACTCGATCTGCCGGGGCTTGCTGGGTACGTCGGTGTTGTTGATGACCCAGTCGTACAGAGGCCGGTGGTCCTCATACTCCAGGGAGCAAAGGGAGTGGGTGATCCCCTCCAGAGCGTCCTGGATGGGGTGGGCGAAGTCGTACATGGGGAAGATGCACCACTTGGTCCCCTGGCGGTGGTGCTCGATATAGCGAATGCGGTAGAGCACCGGGTCGCGCATATTGAAGTTGCCGCTGTTCAGGTCGATCTTGGCCCGCAGGGTATACCTGCCCTCGGGGAACTCCCCGGCCCGCATCCGCTGAAACAGGTCCAGGCTCTCCTCCACAGGCCGGTCCCGCCAGGGGGAGCGGGCGGGGGTGTTCACGTCGCCCCGGTACTCCCGGAACTGCTCCGGGGTAAGCTCGCACACGTAGGCCAGACCTTTTTTAATAAGGCCCAGGGCCAGCTCGTAGGTTTTCTCGAAGTAGTCGGAGCCGTAATAAAACCGGTCATCCCAGTCAAAGCCCAGCCAGTGGATGTCCTCCTGGATCGCGTCCACAAACTCGGTATCCTCTTTGGCGGGATTGGTGTCGTCCATGCGCAGATTGCAGATGCCGCCGAATTTCTCGGCGGAGCCGAAGTCGATAATCAGTGCCTTGCAGTGGCCGATATGCAGATAGCCGTTGGGCTCGGGGGGAAAACGGGTATGGACCTGCATCCCGGCAAAGCGCCCGCCGGGTGCGGTGTCCTCCTGGATAAATTCATGGATAAAATTCAGATCGTCGGCCATGATTGACCCTCCTTGTTTCGTCTGTGGCATGATAGCTGTTTTATTGTACCCTTTCGTCCTTGAAATTGCAAGATTTTCTTTCCAGTCCTCTGGCAGTATCTTGCATTCCCGCCGCGTTTGGGGTATGATAAGCACGAAACAAATCCCAAGGGAGGTTTTTTCAATGCGGGATGGATTTATTAAAGTGGCCGCCGGTACGCCCAGGGTGCGGGTGGCCGACTGCCGCTATAACGCGGAACAGATTTTTGAGCTGATGCGGGAGGCGGACAAGCAGGGGGTGCGGGTGCTGTGCCTGCCGGAGCTGTGCGTCACCGGCTATACCTGCGGCGACCTGTTTTTGCAGGACACCCTGCTCCGGGGGGCTGAGGAGGGGCTGTCCACCATTTTGCAGGCCACCAAGAGCCTGGACCTGCTCACCGCCGTGGGCCTGCCCGTCCAATTTAAAAACAAACTGTATAATTGCGCCGCTGTAATACACAAGGGCGAGATCTTGGGGGTGGTCCCCAAGACCTATCTGCCCAACTACGGGGAGTTTTACGAGCAGCGCTGGTTCGCCGCCGGCCGGCCCATGGACCGGATGCTGGAGCTGTGCGGCCAGGAGGTGTGCTTCGGCCCGGATCTGCGCTTCACCTGCGAGACCATGCCCAACCTGTCCGTGGGAGTGGAGATCTGCGCGGACCTGTGGGCCCCCAAGCAGCCCAGCCAGGACCTGGCCCTGGCCGGAGCCACCGTGATTTTGAACCTGTCCGCCAGCAACGAGCTGGTGGGCAAGGCGGACTACCGCCGGCAGCTGATCGCCAGCCAGTCCGCCCGGCTGGTGTGCGGCTATCTCTACGCCTGCTGCGGCGAGGAGGAGTCCACCACCGACGGGGTGTTCGCCGGCCACGACATGATCGCCGAAAACGGGGCCCTGCTGGCCCAGAGACGGTTCGGCAGCGGTCTGGCGGTCAGCGAGATCGACGTGGACCGGCTGGTCTATGAGCGCCGCCGCATGAGCACCTTCCAGACCACCCCGGAGGACAAATTTATCAGCGTCCCCTTCTCCCTGAAGCCCGCCACCACCGCCCTCACCCGGCACATCGAGGCCATGCCCTTCGTGCCGGAGAACGCGGCGGACCGGAAGGAGCGCTGCGAGGAAATTCTGCTTATCGCCGCCCTGGGGCTGAAAAAGCGCCTGGAGCACACCCATGCCAAAACGGCGGTGGTGGGCCTGTCCGGCGGACTGGACTCCACCCTGGCGATTTTAATCACCGCCCTGGCTATGGGGATGCTGGACCGGCCGGCCAGCGACATTATCGCCGTGACCATGCCCTGCTTCGGCACCACCGACCGTACCCGGGACAACGCGGTGGAGCTGGCCCAGCGGCTGGGAGCCACCCTGAAGCGCATCGACATCGGCGAGGCGGTGCAGGTCCACTTCCGGGACATCGGCCAGCCCATGGACAAGCATGACGTGACCTTTGAAAACGGCCAGGCCCGGGAGCGGACCCAGGTGCTGATGGACGTGGCCAACCAGACCGGCGGCATGGTCATCGGCACCGGCGACCTGTCCGAGCTGGCCCTGGGCTGGGCCACCTACAACGGGGACCATATGTCCATGTACGGGGTCAACGCCGGCATCCCCAAAACCCTGGTGCGGTATCTGGTTTCCTTTATGGCCGGGGATAAAGGGGAGGAGGATCCCCGCCTGTCCGCCGTGCTGGAGGACATTCTGGACACCCCCGTCTCCCCGGAGCTGCTGCCCGCCGTGGACGGCCGGATCAGCCAGAAAACCGAGGACCTGGTGGGGCCCTATGAGCTCCATGATTTCTTCCTCTACTATATCATCCGCTGGGGCTTCCCCCCCCGTAAGGTTTTCCGGCTGGCCCAGCAGGCCCTGGGGGACCGGTACGACCGGCCCACCATTTCGAAATGGCTGAAAAACTTCTACCGCCGGTTCTTCACCCAGCAGTTCAAGCGCTCCTGTCTGCCCGACGGCCCCAAGGTGGGCTCGGTGACCCTGTCCCCCCGGAGCGACTGGCGGATGCCCTCCGACGCGTCGGCGGCGTTATGGCTGGCGGAGCTGGAGGAGCTGGCATGAACATCTATCTGGACCTGTTTTTGACCTTCGCCAAGGTGGGGGTATGCACCTTTGGCGGCGGCTACGCCATGCTCCCCATTTTGCAGCGGGAGGTGGTGGAGAAAAAGGGCTGGGCTACCGACGGGGAGCTCACCGACTACTTTGCCATCGGCCAATGCACCCCGGGCATCATCGCCGTCAACACCGCAACGTTCATTGGCCACAAGCACAAGGGCGTTCTCGGGGGCGTTCTGGCCACCCTGGGGGTGGTGTTCCCCTCCATCGTCATCATTACGATTATCGCGGCCTTTTTGTCCAATTTCGCCGAATATCCCCTGGTCCGGCACGCCCTGGCCGGGGTAAACGCTGCGGTGGTGGCGCTGATTGCCTCCAGTGTGCTGAAGCTGGGCAAGTCCACCCTGAAGGACGCGGTGTGCATCGTGATTTTCCTGGCGGTGGTCCTGCTGGCCTTTTTCGCGGGGCTGTCTCCGGTGCTGCTCATCGTGGCGGCGGGGCTGGCGGGCTATGTGGTCCGGGAACTGCTCAAGCTTGAATTGGGAGGAAATGAAAAATGATCCTGCCTCAGCTCTTCTTTGAATTTTTCAAAACCGGCCTGTTCGCCGTGGGCGGCGGGCTGGCGACAATCCCCTTTTTGCAGGACATCGGCGCCCGCACCGGCTGGTTCTCCAACGGGGATTTGACCACCATGATCGCCGTGTCCGAGTCCACCCCCGGCCCCATGGGGGTGAACATGGCCACCTATGTAGGCTTTGAGACGGCGGGCCTGCCCGGGGCCGTGGCGGCTACCCTGGGCCTGGTCGCGCCGTCCATCCTGGTGATTATTGTCATTGCCGGTTTTTTGCAGAAATTCCGCCAGTCCAAAACGGTGGACGCCGTTTTCTACGGCCTGCGCCCCGCCTCCACCGGTCTGATTGCCGTGGCGGGGCTGAACGTAGCCCTGTCCGTCCTCCTGCTGGCAGGAGGAGAGGCGGAGCATACCCTTCCGTTCAACTGGCCTGCCATTTTGATCGCGGCCGCCATTTTTGTGGGACTCCGCCTGAAACCCCTGAAAAAGCTGCATCCCATCGCCTTTATCGGCATTGCGGCGGTGATTGGCGTTGTGTTTCAGCTCTGAAACAGGGCCCGCCACTGCTCCAGCAGCTCAATGGCCTTGAATTTCAGCACGTAGCCCTCGTCCTCCCCGGTGATCAGGCTGGCCCCCTCCGGGTCCAGCTGTCCCGTGAGGGCGGCCTGCTCCACGGTCTGGGTGGCGGCCCCAAGGCACAAAGGCGGATAGGCCACGCACCACCAGTTCCGGCCCTCCCCCTCTCCAATGGTCACCCGCAGGGCGGTGTACTCCCCGGCGGGGAGGGCAAAATCCTCATACTCTTTCGTGGGGAACCAGCACCGGGTAATCTCTGCCCGGACGGGGTAGTCCGCCCCCTCCCGCTCCACCACCGCCTGCCCGGCGGCAGCCAGGGCGGCCAGATTGCGCTCCAGAGCCTGGGAGGCCTGCTCCAGACTGGCCCCTTCGGGGTAGAGCTGCTCCGCCTGGGCCAGCACCCCGTCCCGCACCTTCAGCTTCAGGGCCTGATCCCCGTCGCTGTCCGAGTTGGCAATCACGTGCAGGCGGATGACCTGATTGGCCAGCCGGGTCTGCTCCCGGTCCAGCCACATCCCCCCCATAATGGCGCACAAAACCCCGAACAGCAGGGCCATTTCCCAAATTTTCAGCTTTCGATCCATAAAAAACACCGTCCAAACTGTTATGTAGATGCTAACAGTATGGACGGTATTTTTTGGTTTTAAACCGTATGGGTCAAAAACGTATCCCGGTACTCGCTCCGAAGAGCCTCCCAGGCCAGCCGGGCCTGCTCCTCCCGGTCGAACAGCCCAAAGGCCGTGGGGCCGGTGCCGCTCATGGTAGCTCCCAGGGCCCCCCACTGAATCAGCGTGTTCTTGATGGCAGCTACGGTGTTCCGCCGGCGCTCCGGCAGTACGTCCTCAAACACGTTGTACATCCGCCGGGCGGCTCCGGCCAGGTCCCCGTGCTCCAAAGCCTCCAGCATCCCCGCCGTATCCGGACGGCGGCGCAGCTTCACCCGGTCGATCTGGGCGAACAGCTCCGGGGTGGAGACAGAAAAGTCCGGCTTGCACACCACCACCCAGCAGGGCGGCAGGGCGGCCAGGGCGGTCAGCCGCTCTCCGCGGCCCTCCGCCAGAGCGGTGCCCCCCAGTACGCAGTAGGGCACGTCGGAGCCCACCAGGGCCCCGGCCGCCATAAGCGCCCCTTGGGGCAGAGGCTCCCCCGCCCACCGGTTCAGCGCCCGAAGCACGGCGGCGGCGTCGCTGCTGCCCCCGGCCATGCCGGCGCACACGGGAATCTGCTTATCGATGGCGATGGAAAGGCCGTCCACCGGCTTCCCCGCGGCTTTGGCGAAGGCGTCCGCCGCCGCCCAGGCCAGATTCCGCCGGTCACTGGGGAGAAAGCCCAGATTGGTCCGGATGGACACCCCCGCCCCGGCGCCAAATTCCAGGGTGAGGCGGTCTGCCAGGTCCACGGAGGTCATCACCATGCGCATCTCATGGTAGCCGTCCTCCCGTTTGCCCAGCACGTCCAGGGTCAAATTCAATTTTGCGCAGGCCAGCGCCTCCATAGAACGTCCCCCTACACCCGGATTTTCCGGGCCTCTAAGTAAAACCGCTTGTCCTGGGCCTCCCCCATGGAGAAGGTTTTGCGGGGGAGTTTCCCGTCCTGGATCACCGTGGGGAACAGGCGCTCCTTTTCCATCGGCTCCAGGAAAAAGGCGATGCTCCGGGGCCGGGCGGCCAGCTGCCGGGCTACGTCCGCCCCGTGGATGTAGTCAATGACAGCCTCCCGGTGGCCCTCCAGCCAGCGGTCCAAAAAGGCTTGCAGCGTCCCCACCGGCAGCTGGCAGCTGGGGTTGGGGATGGTGACGGCCCCTTGGGTGTACCCGTGGAGGTAGCGCAGCACGTGGCCTTCTCCCTCCCCCTCCTGTGCGCCGGGGCAGGCGGAAAGCAAGTCCTCCAGCAGCTGCCGGGGCTCCAGGTTGGTGAGCAAACGGTGAATGGGCTCGAATTTCAGCCCGTCGTCGTGGAGGTTGCCCAGCTCCGCCAGGGCGTACCGGGAGGGTAGGCCGGGCCACTGGTCCGGCCGGGTGAGGCCCTTGCGGCGCTCGTAGCAGGCTTTCGCCGTGGCCAGGGAGTGGTTCCCGTCCCCCACGGCAAAGAGCATCTCTGACCGCTTTGACAGGGCCGTCAAAGCGGCGGCGGTCTGCTCCAGCTGGGCCGGGTTCAGCTTCCAGCCCCGGATGTGCCCGCCGCCCTCCATCAGCTCGAAATCGTAGAGCGGGGCCATCTCCCCGGTCTGGCCGGAGAGGGGCTCGATCACGGTTTTTTGGGGGTCGTCGGCCAGGAGAAGCACGTGGGGCAGCTCCAGGGGGGCGTTTTTCCGGACCTGGACCCGGGGGGGAATGCGGGAGAGCACCGTGTCCTC
>Ga0073906_1002757_pt1 | contig 22056 bp, 22 predicted proteins | sample Inofromicrocosms_FD_65485 | JGI IMG/M metagenome (GOLD analysis project Ga0073906, IMG submission 65485) | Mouse cecum microbial communities from Vienna, Austria - Inoculum for glucosamine and mucus D2O microcosms | ecosystem: Host-associated > Mammals > Digestive system > Large intestine >...
GAATTTCCTCAACGGTCTTATTATATCAATGCCAATTAGGAAAGCAATCTACAACATTTAGTTAATTTTATTTCAGATACTGTTCATTATATCAATGCCAATTAGGAAAGCAATCTACAACTCGTTATGCTCAAGTTTGGAAATGGTTTTCATTATATCAATGCCAATTAGGAAAGCAATCTACAACCTTGCATGTGCTGGCGATATTGTACACTCCATTATATCAATGCCAATTAGGAAAGCAATCTACAACTCATGCCGTGGTTATAATTGATTTTTTTTTATTATATCAATGCCAATTAGGAAAGCAATCTACAACATTACAATGATTTAATTGCAGACTAAAAAGATTATATCAATGCCAATTAGGAAAGCAATCTACAACCCCGGGCACGCATGAACCTATGGGTTTTGTATTATATCAATGCCAATTAGGAAAGCAATCTACAACGTTGAATCGTGAGATATTTACTACTGGTCAATTATATCAATGCCGATTAGGAAAGCAATCTACAACTAAAGGTTGTTTTTTATCGGCCATCGCCGAGTTGTATCAAAATTGAGTTTAATTTTTGTGCTTTATCTGATGCGTTTTGAAAGTAAGGTTGCACGAAAATCATTATTCAGGACCACGCTGTCCGCAAACCAGCTGGCGCTGCGCAGTACACAGTAGCTCTGTGCGCCGCAATTTTCAACGCCAATCCATGCAGGAGACCATAGTTCTAGCCGGCCCCTGGATTTGTTGCGTACTATCAGGTTTCCAACTGTTGCGGTTCCCGTAGCGCAATGTTTTACATTATGTGCCCATTTTTCATAGCCGGGGAAGTCGCGTTTGCTAACTATTAGTGTTATATTTGCAACCAGTTCATATTTCTTTGAAAATTGCGGTATTGTTTCCAAGGCTTGTTTAAGTTTTTTTGCGGTTGCTGTATCAACCTCTTGATCCATAATGAAACATCCGTTATAGAAATTACGGTTCCATTTTTCCGTGTCATGATTGTAGTATACAACATTGTTATACAGGTCGCCCAATATACGATGACAAGATTCTGGCGTCAGCTGTTCTTTTTCGGTTTTTTTATATCGCGCCAGTATTTCTTTTATTTTCTTAATATTTTGGTCGGCATTATCTGTGTATTTGTCTAATAAATTAAAATCATGTTGCGATATTATATAATCGGTGTACTTGGCAATGTTTTGCGTATTTTTCTGATGCATAACAATTTCTTTTATAAGGTTGACAAAAATTATAGTTGTGATTGTGGTTTGTGTCAACTTTTTATTCATGGGAAATACATTATTTCGATAAAAAATCCGGTCCTGGTGGACCGGATTTTGCCTTCTCATCTCTTTAAAGAGTATTACATATTTTATGAATAAAATCCAGTGCTATTTTTAAGTAAGGGTATTTATTCTTGAATATAGAAGCTTGAATTTTTATTAAAAAATGTAATAATTATGAGACGACAATAATCCTAGTACTTAAAGCATTCAGGAGAGAGAAAATGCCCAAGGTAAAAAAACAGAATACAAAATCTGAAACAACGCCCGCTGATGCGACAAAAAAGCGGCGGCGTGTTGTGTATATTGTTGCCGCCGTTGCCACATTGTGTGCCGGCGCGGTTGTGTTAAAGCATGTTTTGACATCGGGGCCATTTATGTATGCGGGTACGCTTGAAACGACCAAGGTTACACTGGCGGCGCGCGTGGCGTCTGATATTTCCGATGTGTTTGTATCTGAGGGCGACTATGTCATTCGGGGCCAGCGCCTGATGGAGCTTAGCTGTGATACATACAAAATTCTGGCGACGCAGATAGATAATGATTATGGGCGTGCCCAGGCATTGTCAGAACGCGGACACATGTCCCAGGCGGAATTTGACGTGCTTAGCCGGAACAAGCAAGACAATGACTTGAAATTGCAGTGGTGTCGCATTACGGCGCCAATTGATGGAATTATAACAACCAAGTTTCGTGAGCCGGGAGAGGTTGTGGCACCCGGAACGGTGTTGATATCACTGGCAAATCCGTATGAAATATGGGCTTATTTTTATGTTCCGTATACAATGTTGCACAAGCTGCATGTGGGGCAGATTGTTACAGGCATTTTGCCGGAGGCCGATGATAAACAGTTTCAAGGCAAGATAGTTAAAATCAGCGAAGAGGCCGAGTTTACCCCGAAAAACGTTCAAACACGCGAAGAGCGCACGCGTCTGGTATACGGGGTAAAGGTGCAGTTTGAAAATTCTGATTTGACGTTAAAATCAGGCATGACAATTGAAAGTGCGTTGGTCGATGAATAAAGTCGAGATAAATATTTCCAACGTATCGAAAAAGTTCAAGGCGGTATCCGCGCTGGACAATGTTTCCATGCGTTTTGAAACAGGAAAGCTGTATGGCATAATTGGTCCGGCCGGTGCGGGCAAGACCACGTTGTTTCGATTGATGCTGCGTCTGATGCAGCCCGCGGCGGGTAATATAGAATACCGCGCGGATGGGCGTGTAATAAGCTTTTCGGATTTTTCAGAAAACATAGCATATATGCCGCAAAGCCAGAGTCTGTATGCAGATTTGTCTATAAACGAACATCTGGATTTTTTTAAAAAGCTGTATGGAATAGGTGATTCGGAGTATGCGCAAAAAAAGCAAGAGCTGGTGCATTTGGCGCGACTGGAAAAATTTTTACATCGTCCGGCGGGGCACCTTTCTGGTGGGATGTACAAGAAACTGGGGCTGATGTGTGCACTGTTGCGATCGCCAAGGGTTATGCTGCTGGATGAGCCGACCAATGGGGTCGACCCAATCAGTCGGCGCGAGTTTTGGGGCCTGTTGCATGAATCGCTGGCGCAAGGAATTTTAGTGATTATGACCACCGCATACATGGACGAGGCCGAACGCTGTAGCGAGGTTGTTTTGATGGAGGAGGGACGCGTCCTGGCCAGCGGCGAGCCGCGTGATTTGCTGACTCGGTATGGTTGTTCAAATTTTGACGAATTCTTTTTGAAACGCGGGGGTGAAAAATGACCGCCCCAATTGTTGATGTTCGTAATTTGTCGGTTATATTTGGTGATTTTTATGCCGTTCGCGATGTTTCTTTTCGCGTGGCGCCGGGGGAAATATTTGGATTTCTGGGCGCCAACGGTGCCGGCAAGACAACCACAATACGTGTGTTGTGTGGTTTGCTGCCCGGCAGTCGCGGGGATGTGATAATTGATGGCGAACACTTTACCGCCGGCCGTGAAAATATAATAAAGCAAAAGGTCGGTTATATGTCACAGCGTTTTACGTTGTATGACGGGCTGTCGGTAAAAGAAAATTTTGATTTTGCGGCCGCACTGCGCGGACTGTCGCGCCAGGAATATCTGGCAAACAGAGAGCGCCTGTTGCGCTTTATCGGTTTTAAGGAAAGCCTGGCAACAGTGGTAAAGAATTTGCCCGGCGGAATAAAGCAAGAGGTGGCACTGTGCGTGTCGCTGTTGCACAATCCAAAGATTGTCTTTCTGGACGAACCCACCGCAGGTGTCGCACCGGTGTCGCGCAATCGTTTTTGGCGGTTGATAAAAGATTTGGCCGCAGATGGAAAAACGGTTTTTGTTACGACCCATTACATGGACGAGGCGGAAAACTGTAACCGTATTGCGCTGATGCGGGCGGGGGAACTGATTGCGGTAGACTCGCCGGAAAACCTTAAGCGTCAGACATTCGGGGATTCGCTGTATAACTTTACGCCGCGCGGCCGTGTGACATCAATTGTGGCGGATTCCGATATGGACATATGCGAGCCGTACGGGCGGCACTGGCACGTAAAGTTCAAAGATGGCGTCAATGTCACGGCCGCGCTAAAGAAATACAAGGCTGATTTTGAAATTGAAAAAATACAGCCGTCACTGGAGGATGTTTTTATCCGCCTGGTAGAGGGGCAGAACCGATGAAGATGTTTTCAATGCGCCGCATGGGTGCAATATTTTCAAAAGAGTTCAAGCATATATTTCGTGACCCGTTTACGCTGTTGATGGCGCTGATGTTGCCGCTGGCAATTGTGCTGATACTGGGTAATTCCATAGAGTTCAATGTAAAGTCTATAAACATGGCATATCATGACGCGGACAGAACGGAAAGTTCGCGTAAGCTGATGGAAACGTTTGCCAGCTCGAATTATTTCAGGCCGTTTACCATAGAAAGTCCAGAAGACGGCTTTTCCAACATTGTCGACGAACGGGCGCGCGTTATGGTGTCTGTTGCGCCGAATTTCGAAAAAGATGTTTTGGGCGGCGGTACCGGACATGTTCAGATTTTGCTGGATGGGGCGGACAACTCTTCGGTTATGGCGGTTGTAAACTATTTGAATACAATAAACAGAAACGCCTATTTTAAAATAATGGACATGCCGCGCGATATGGCAACGGAAAGCCTGTCTTTTAAGACGCGGTATATGTTTAACCCGGAATTAAATTCAAGATGGTTTTCGGTGCCGGGGCTGTCGGCGGTTATTATTGCGCTGGTTGCGATTATGCTGACAACGCTTACCATATGTCGCGAGTGGGAGCGAGGCTCGATGGAAATGCTGTTGTCTACGCCTGCGACATCGCTGGAGATTATACTGGGCAAGGTGCTGCCGTATGCCATTTTAAGCTTTGTCGGATTTATTTTGGTGTTTATTGTTGCTCGCGTGGTATTCGGTGTTCCGTTTGCGGGCCACTATTTGACTCTTGTTTTGGGGACACTGTTGTTTATATTGGGGTATTTGGCCATAGGCCTGTTTATATCAATATCCACACACAAGCAAGAAGTTGCAATTCAGTTCGCATGCATAATCGGTTTGTTGCCGACGGTTGTTCTGTCGGGTTTTGTGTTTCCGGTTGAATATATGAACCGCGGATACCAGCTGTTTTCGTCACTGTTTCCGGCCCGTTTTTACATGGATATAACGCGCGACCAGTTTCTAAAGGGCAGCTCTGTAATCGATTTATGGGTGCTGTTTGCCTTGTTGGGGTTGCAGGCGTTTGTTTTGCTGGTCGCATGTCTGGGGCGGTTCAAAAGGACGTTGGAATGAAAAAGTTAATAGGCTTTTTTAAGAAAGAGATAATCGGCCTGTTGCGCGATCCTGTGCTGTTGGTGGCGGTTATGGTCATGCCTGCGGTTCAGCTGGTCGTGCTTAGCGGGGCGATAACGCTGGAGGCTAAAAATCTGCGTCTGGCGGTGGATGTCGGGACACATGACGTAATGATGGAAAAGATTTACAATCATGCCATCGGCTCTGGCTGGTTTGTGCGGGCGCCCAATACAGACAAGGATGTTGTCGCCGCCGTGCAAAGCGGGCGTGCAGATGTTGCAATTGTTGCGCCCGATGGTGGTTTAACCCGGGCCGTTATGCGCGGCGAGGGCCAGGTTCAGATTTTAATAGATTCCATGAATATTTTAAAAGCCCAGAGCATAGAGGCATATCTGCACGGGGTGGTTGCGCATGCGGCGGCGGAAATGGGGTATGCGCTGCCTGCGTCGCCGATTGCGTTTGATTTGCGTATTTTATTCAATCCCCAGCTGGATACGAAATGGTTTATGGTTCCGTCGCTGATTGCCGTACTGGTTTTTATCGCGCTGTTGGTTTTGATAACGATTTCCATAGCCAAGGAAAAGGAAACCGGCACGATAGAAACACTGATTTCGTGTCCTGTGTCCAAGTACGACATAATTCTGGGCAAGGTTTTGCCGTATGTCATGGTTTCCTTTTTAATAATGCTCTCTATTTTGATAATAGGGCTTATTGTTTTCGGACTGCCGTTTGTTGGGTCGGGGTTGATGTTTGTGCTGGGGTTTTTAGTGTTTTGCATTCCGGGCAGTGCAATTGCAGTGTTGCTGGCAAACTTTACCAAGAACCAACAGCAGGCATTGCTGGGGATTGTAATTGTAGCGTTTTTGTCGCTGATGTTGTCCGGGGCGTTGATTCCTACGGAAAACATGCCCGCCGCGTTGCAATATATCAGTTATATAAACCCGCTGAGTCATTATTCTTATATGGTTCGCAGCATAATATTAAAAGGGCCCGACTGGTCGTATTTCGCCCAGCACTCGTTTATAATGATTATAGTTGGAATTTTGATTTGGGTTATCGCTATTAAAAAGTTTAAAACCACGCTATAGGAGAGGCAAGAAACATGAAGGGTATATTGTATTTTAATTTGGCGGTTGTATTGTCTGCGACACCGGCGGCGGCGGATGTTTATTCCGCATTGCAGGGTGTATATGACACCAGCCCCGTTATTTCAGAGGCGCGTGCGGCCGTTGGTGTTGCCGATAGCGAGCTGGCCGCGGCCCGGACTGAAACGAAGCCGTATTTGGGTATTTCTGCAAATGCCGGCGTGGCCCGGACTAAATTTTTTGACCAGACGTTTGATACGACGCCCACTGAAATCGGCGCAACATTTCAGCAAAACGTGTTTCAGGGCTTTTCCACAATGGCGAAAATAAAGGGGGCCAAGGGAATCGTTGCCGCCCGCCAGGCATCGCTGTATGCAACGCAACAGCAGGTTTTTCTGGATGCAATAAACGCATATATAAATGTTTTAAACGCAGACGAGGTTTGGAACCTGAAAAAGAACAACCAGCATGTTTTACAGGAATATTATGACCTGTGCCGTCAAAAGCAAGAGGTTGGTGTTTTAACCGCAACCGATGTCGCCCAGGCGTCGGCACGTCTTGAGGGGGCGAAATATCAAACCATCGACGCGCGTGCGGAATATGACAATGCGCTGGAAACTTTTCGTCGCATATACGGTTGTGCGGATGAAAAATATACAGAAATCAGCCTGAAAAAAGTTCAGCATTTATTCCCTGAATCAGTCCAGGCGGCCGAGGAATACGCAATGCGCAACCATCCTGTTATAATGGCGCTGAATGCGCAAGAGGCCGCCGCCCGGGAAAACATTACCGTTGCACGAAAATCGCGCTTGCCGTCAGTGGATATAAAAGCCTCTGCGATGCAGATAAACGATATTCCTGTTGCCGACAAACTGCGAGACGGCCGTGTAGGAATATATTTAAGCATGCCGCTTTACGACAAGGGCAATGCCGCCGCAAATGTGGAAAAAGTGCGATATACTGTTGCCGGAATCCAGGAGCAGGCAATTGATGCGCGCCGAACAATTGTAGAGCGCCTGCGCCAGGCATGGAATATGTACGATTCCCAGACATATGCAATAAACGCCGCCCAGGCCGCGGTCAGTGCTAACCAGCTGGCGCTGGATGGCACCCGCGAAGAACAGGCACGCGGTCGGCGAACGGTTCTGGATGTGCTGAATGCAGAACAGGAGTTGCTAAATTCTCGCGTGTCGCTGACACGTGCGCGTCATGGAAAGGTGGCCGCTTATTTTGCTGTTTTGGCGGCGACCGGAAAGCTTAGCCCAGAGAACCTGGGGCTGAAGATAAGCGACGGGCAATAGGCTTTGACATGAGCCGGGACGAAATACAGCGCTTTTTGGTGGAATGCTTTCCGGGCGAGGAAATAAATTTTGCAGGCTGTGGTACTGATTCAATGGCGTTTAAGGTTGGGGGCAATATATGTCGGTTCCCACATAAAAGCGTTGATGTTTATGCGGCAGAGGCGGCGGTTGTGGATGCCGTGCGTCATGGTGTTAGTGTTCCCATTCCGCGTATAGATATTGTTTCTGTGGGCGGGCATGAATTTGCCGTACACAAAATGATAACCGGCGGAAAATGGTCTTGGCACAAATATTCATGGGCGCCGCGTCGCCAGCGGAATTTGGCACGCTCGTACGCGCAATTCTTGGGAGAGTTGCATGCTCTGGATACCGGCACGCTGGTACGGCGTGTGCCAACATTGAGTGATACGGTGCCGTATTGTGACTGGGGCGAGATTTCACAATGGCTGGGACGTTTTATGACGCCGGGCCAGATGCGATGCTTTGCCCGAAACTATAGGCGCATTGTTAATGCGCCGGTGGATGCGGATGACATGGTGTTTGTGCATATGGGGATGAAGGGCGCTAATTCCGTGGTGGACCAAGAGGGCAATATCTGCGGTGTGTTTGATTTTTGCAACGGTGGTATTTATGAACGCTGGCGTGATTTTGTGCTACCGTATTTGGGGCGTAATGGGCGCTTGTTTCGCAGTATCTTACGCGAATATTATTCCAGAACGGGGCGGCGTCCGAATTCGGGCCGTATTGCAGACCTGGCGGCGATAGAGTTTTTATGGCGTCGCCGATTGTATGTAAACGGCGTTTTTGCGCCGCGCAGCGACCATTTTATAAAAAAGAATCTGGCGGTTGCGCTGGCGCGTTTTCACAGGTTGCCAAAACCGTTGTACTGGCTGATATATGCCCGAATGTCGATGTATCAAAAAAAACGTCGCGGAATAAACGCCTAAGGGGTGTCGGCAATAAATATGATAAAATTATAACAAAAAACAGGAGGGCCAAATGGCAAGAGAAAAACCAAAGCAAAAAAATAAATCATCCACGCAATCAGAGCGTCGTACGCGTAATCCGATGTTTGCGTATATTCAAAATTTGTATAACCGCAGTGCGCCGCTGTTGATATGCGAGGCGGCATTGCTGGGGTTTGCCGCTATTTTAATCGTATTTCGTCCGATTGCAATGTTGTCGATGATGACATTTATTGTTGGGGTGGCGCTTATCCTGTTCGGGCTGTATCGCACGATTGCCGGATTTATGGTGTCACGTGCGCCCGGTGGTGGCTGGATAGATGTTATATTCGGTTTGGTAAACATTATTTTGGGTGTTTTGTTCTGTGCATACCCGGTTGATTCATTTATGGGTGTGGTGTATGTGTTTATTGCGCTGTTGCTGTTCAAGGCGATAAAGGCACTGATATTTGCAATAAATATGGCACGCGCCCGCGTGGGGCATTATGCAATGGATTTAACTGTTGCGGTGGTGCTGTTCTTGTTGGCGATTCTGCTGATGTTCTTTCCAATTGTTGGCGCAATTACAATGATATATACGCTGGCGATAATATTACTGTTGTATGCTGCGTCGGATATATATATGTTTATTGAGCTGGTGCATTTGAAAAACAAGATAAAAGAATAAAAAAACGACCCCAAAAAGGGGTCGTTTTTTATCTCTGTCCAGATTCAAATTCCATCAGTCTCTGTTTCTGAAACTGGATTTGTCGAAAAAGTCTTTCTTTATTATCAGTATCAGGTTTGATGCATTCCACAGCAACAGGCACATCGGTATCCATAACAACCAGGCCAAGCTGAAAATATATTCAGACTTTGTTGTCAGGCATGCCGCCTGGTGGCCCATATAACCGCATAAAAACCAGTCACCAAACATAGAATAGGCCAATATGAATAATCCCATAATGAACAGCAGTACCGCACCGCACCGTGACGTGTTACGAATAGTTGTAATTCCGGCAATTTCTTGTTCTTCGCGAACCTCTTTTTTTGCCTCTGTTTTTATTGTTTCGATTACTTCCAGGCTGATTTGGTCATAAAGTTCGTCTTTTACCTCATCCGGCAGATTCTCGGACAGCTTGTTTTTTGCCATGACGGGTTTCCAGTTATATTTTGATATTTCATCACGGACATAGCTGATTATCTGCTCAAAAGACTTGTTGTGCAGATTGGGATATTTTTGTACATATTCGCGGGTAATTGATTCCACGCCTTCGGGTGACGGCCAGCCGGTCGACGCCTTTACGCACAGTACGGCCAGTGGCGGTAATCCATACGCCAGGCAGTAATAATGTATGGCATCCAAAATGCGTGCGGAAATTTTGCTTAACTGGTGGTGTACGATGTATTCTTGCGGGATGCCGGAATGCTGGGCCAGTATTTTATATGTTATGTTCTTTTTATTGCGTGCACAGTATACCAGATAATTTAAAGCCTTGACCGCCGCCTGGTATGTGTCAATTTGGCCATAATATTGCTTTACGGGTTTTTCTTCGTTCAAGAAATTTATCAAACTTTTAAGTGCCATATTACGCCCCCTCCGTTTTATTATTGGCGCGCCCTGCAGGATTCGAACCTGCGACCTGCGGATTAGAAATCCGATGCTCTATCCAGCTGAGCTAAGGGCGCATGTCCTATATTGTATATTAAATTTTTGTCAATTTCAAGTATGTGCTTTATCTGCCGGAACTATTTTCAGGTCTTGTTTCTTAAAAATAGTTCTTGCGGGGTGTTTTTTTTGGGATTAGAATAAATTAACTCATGTGATTTCCCGTAGGACGCTGTCAAATTGTTGAACGTGTCGTATGGCAAAAGCCGGGTTGCTGTGTCGTTTCTTATTTTAAAGGAAAAAAGGAGAAAATAATGAAGAAAATTTTTGTTTTGCCCGTATTGTGTGGCGCACTGTTGGCTGGTTGCAACAGCAAGGATAACACTGTTGAAATTTTGGGCCAGAAATGCGAGAAAATCGCGGTTGGTGAACGTGGCGATTTCTTGGTAAAATGCCCGGTTGTTCCGGAATTGGATGCGGTTCGCAATGCGGACAAGAACGCGATGTTCCTGTCGGTTACCCCGAGCGAAGAAATCCTGGCGGATGTTGAAAATGTTTATATCGACGTTGTTCCGGCAAACACTATTGAGGGTGTCGGTGGAACATGCTATCGCGTATTGGGTGTAAATCCGACCGTTGACGGCGAGGCTCTGTATGCAGTAGAGGTTTGCGAACAGCAGCAGTAATTCTGTAATCAAACTGTATTAAAAAAGGCCGCGTATGCGGCCTTTTTTTCAGCGTGGGCCCGAAATTCGGGCCCACGGGTGCGTCTTCTCAACTCCAGTGTATATTATTACAAATTTTATCTGAAATTTCTAATATTTTTTATACTTATTACACGAAAAGGTTCCTGTGTGAGATATGGCGGTGACAATGTTATAATAGAATTATAAAAAGGTGCGCTATATGAAAAAAATATTAAAGTTTATTTGTGCAATGTTTTTTGCGTTTCTGCCGGGCTTTTTCGGAATTATGTTCACGCCAAGTGGTGCGTCGGATGCATGGTATAATGCACTTAACAAATCTGTGATAACACCTGATGGCTGGATTTTTGGTGTCGCGTGGACTATTTTGTATGCGCTGTTGGGGCTGGCACTGTTTTTGATTATGAACACCGCCCGCAGTGGTTCCGGCAAGACACGGGCATATACTCTCTTTGGCGCCCAGATGATATTAAACGGATTGTGGACTTATTTGTTCTTTGGCGCACATTTGATAGGTGTCGCATTTGCGGTCAGCGTTGCATTGCTGGTGATTTCAATATGGATGATGCGGTCATTTTACTCTATCAACCGTGGCGCGTCATACATGGTTGTTCCATATATATTGTGGCTGGGGTTTGCCACGTACTTAAATGGTGTGATATTATATCTAAACTGACTTACAGTTTCAAAATTTTGAAATTCGGATCGCCTATGTTCAGGTATCGCAGCCCCAGTTCCTGGACATAGTCGGGGCTGTAATTCTGAATCAGTTCTATATGGCGGGCCAGGGTGTCCATCTTTTTCTGTTCCGTGGCCAGCTGTTGCTGTTCCGCATTCAAACGCCATATGTTCATTATGAATTTTTGGACGTTGACCTCGCCCCAAAAGATGCGAATAAACATAAATCCGGCAAATAGTGCGAACAAAACACCGATTTTGCCGCGAATGCTGCCCGACCATGCACGCCCGATAAAGCCAAATAAATTTTTGATTTTTTCCCACATGTTTGTCATTATATCATAAATGTTTACCAATAATCAAATTTTTGCAGCACCTCTGGCGGGCGTTACGGATCGGCCATTTCGACGCATTGTGCGCGAATTTGCACCCAACGCCCCGATTGTAACGGAAATGATTTCATGCCATTCGCTGGTTGGGGGACGCAAAAATTGTCTGCGTAATTTTGACAGATATGATGAAGAAGGACCCGTCGGTGCCCAAATTTTTGGCGCGGATGCCGGTCTGATGGCGGATGCGGCGCGAATTTTGCAGGATGCCGGCGCCAAATGGATTGATATAAATATGGGCTGTCCCGTGCCAAAGGTTGCCACGCGTGCCGGTGCGGGCGCCTTTTTGATGCGCGACCATCGTCTGGCCGGGGATATTATGCGTGCGGTTGTAAATGCGGTGCAGATTCCTGTTTCTATAAAAACGCGCCTGGGGTGGGATGATGCGCATCGCGACTGGCGCGATATGATAAATGTTGCCGCCGACTGCGGGGTTAAATTTGTTGCATTGCACGGGCGTACGCGGGCCCAGTTGTATCTGGGACCCGCGGTGCTGCCGGATGTTCACGGGTGTCCTCTGCCGGTTATTGCAAATGGAGACATACGATGCGCTGATGATTTAAGCCGTGCGTCCGAACTGGGCTATGCGGGGGCCATGATTGGGCGTGCAATGCTGGGGCGGCCCTGGATTATAGGGACCATTGGGGGTGGTGCGGCGCCAACAAATGTCGGCAATATCGTGCGTCGTCATTTAGAATATTCACTGGAATATTATGGTGCAAAAACAGCGGTGCCAATGTTTAGAAAGCATGTTGCATGGTATAGCGCAGGGATGCCAAATTCTGCCGAATTTCGTATCCGGGTGAATGGTATAATAGACCCAGACGAACTGCGGGTGGCAATTGATGAATTTTGGGGTTGCGATTTGGACATATAGATTCTATTATAAAAACAATCAGCAGGGGAATTAATCAACATGAATGAAAATATTGTAAATGATACAGAAGTACAAAATGTGGAAATGACCGCGGGGGAAATGTTGCGCAACGCCCGTACGACGGGGCGTCGCAAGCGTGAGATTCCGACAATTGCCAAACAATTATGCATCCGGGAAGAGTTTTTGCAGGCGTTAGAGGACGGTGATTATTCAGTAATCCCCGAACCTGTTTATATTTTGGGATTTGCCAGAAATTATGCGATGGAGCTGGGGCTGAATCCGGATGATGTTGTCGCCAAGATAAAGCGTGAGATGGGGATGGCAACAGAATGTGCGGCGGATGCCGATGCGGCCGATTCTGGCTCTTGTGGTACGGGCGGGGTTCCCGGCGGGATTGTTGCGCGTGCGGCGATATTTGTACGCAAAAAATGGAAATGGTTTGCCGGTGCGGCGGTATTGCTGGGGGCGCTGGTTGTCGGGATTGTTATACTGGTTGCGTCGGGTCGCGGCGATGATGCGGCACAAACCCCGGATGTAGTGGTGGCGGAAACAGTTCAGGCCGTATCGGAGCCGGCGTATTCCAAAACCGTACGTGAGCGTTTTGGAACAGAAAACAGGGCGAATGCGCGTGTTATCCTGCAGGCGGCCCAGGAATCGTGGGTAAAGGTTGAAGATGCACGCGGCAATACTGTTTTCAGTCGCGTTCTGGTCCCGGGCGATGTTTATTATGTTCCGGCGGCGGCGAATCACAAGGCAACGTTTGGCAACGCCGGTGGCATTGATATCTGGGTTGATGGTGTTGCGGCGGAAAAGGCCGGGCCTGCACATACAAGACAGTCGGGCATATCGTTGAATCCGGAAAGCTTAAAGCCGGCGGCAAAATCTGCGCCGGATACAGAAACGGCGGAATAAAACAATCCCCCAATATGGGGGATTTTTAATTAACCCCCAAAATGTGCCGTGAATAAATACCGGCTGTTGTATATAAGAAAAATTGCCCTTTTCCTTGAAATTTTGAATATTTCAGCTATATTTTAAGATACTATGGCAAATATGATAAAAATTCGCGGCGCACGCGAAAATAATCTTAAAAATATTGATTTAGACCTGCCAAAAAACAAACTGGTGGTCTTTACGGGCGTTTCCGGGTCGGGGAAATCGTCGCTGGCGTTTAATACCATTTACGCAGAGGGCCAGCGCAGATATGTCGAATCCCTGTCTTCGTATGCGCGCCAGTTTTTGGATATGCAAAAAAAGCCAGATGTCGATTTAATAGAAGGCTTGGCGCCGGCGATATCAATTGAACAGAAAACCACATCAAAAAATCCGCGCTCTACCGTTGGAACGGTTACAGAAATTTATGATTATTTGCGATTGCTGTGGGCGCGTATCGGTGTGCCGCATTCGCCGGTGACGGGTTTGCCTATTAAGTCACAGTCAATATCTGAAATGGTTGACTGGACCATGAAAATACCAGCCGGGACCAAGATATTTGTTATGGCGCCGCTGGTTCGTGACCGCAAGGGCGAATATCGCAAGGAAATTGCGTTTCTTATAAAGCAGGGCTATAGTCGGGCAATTATTGATGGCGAACTATATGACTTATCCGCGGTGGGGCCTCTGGACAAGAATAAAAAGCATAATATTCTGGTAATTGTAGACCGCCTGGTCATGCCATCCGCATCAGATGACACTGAAGAGTTTCGTTCGCGCCTGTATGCCTCGTTTGAGGGGGCGTTGCGTCTGGTTCCGGGATCTGTGCTGGTGCGGCGCCTGGATACCGACGAAGACATTTTATATTCTCAAAATTACGCATGTCCGGTCAGTGGTTTTACCGTACCCAAGATAGAACCGCGCCTGTTTTCGTTTAACGCGCCCGCGGGTGCGTGTCAGTCGTGCGACGGACTGGGGGTACAGCTGAAAATGTCGCCAGATTTGGTAATTCCGGATCCGTCTAAATCTATTTTGGATGGTGCAATTGCGCCGTGGTCGCGCGGTGGCATGCTTAGCCAGTTTGAGCATCTGCTGAGTGCTTTGCATAAAAAATACAAGATTCCGATGACGCGGCCATGGCATGCATTGACCGAGGAGCAAAAAGACCTGATTCTGTACGGCAGCGGGGATGAGCCGATAAAAATAAACTGGAACGGTTTCGTGTATGAAAAGCCTTATGAGGGCGTTATTCCAAATATTGAACGACGCTGGCGCGAATCGGATTCAGAGGCGATGCGTACCGAATTGGCAAAATATCAGTCAGAAAAGCCATGCCCGATGTGTCATGGAAAACGTTTGAACATTCAGGCACTGTGCGTAAAAATCAACGGTGCAGACATTATGGATGTATGCGAAATGTCCGTCGAAGACGCATTGCGCTGGTTTAATGATTTGCCAGGTCATCTGACACAAAAAGAAAATGATATCGGCCGCATTGTTCTGCGCGAAATTACCAGTCGTCTGCAGTTCTTAAAGAATGTCGGGCTGGGGTATCTGACAATGTCGCGCATGGCCGGAACACTGTCCGGTGGCGAGGCCCAGCGAATACGTCTGGCGTCGCAGATAGGCAGTGGGTTGTCGGGCGTATTATATGTTTTGGACGAGCCGTCCATCGGTCTGCATCAAAGCGATAACGACAAACTGTTGGAAACGCTGAAAATGTTGCGTGACAAGGATAATACGGTAATTGTTGTAGAGCATGACGAGGATGCCATGCGTGCCGCTGATTATCTGGTGGATATCGGGCGTGCGGCGGGTGTCAACGGCGGACGCGTTGTTGCGTGCGGTACGCCGGCCCAGGTTATTAAAAATCCGGATTCCCTTACGGGGCAATACCTGTCGGGTAAAAAGAAGATAGATGTGCCGAAAAAACGGCGTACTGGGAACGGCGGTGTGATTTCCGTTCACGGTGCGCGCGGCCATAACCTAAAGAATATCGATGTGGAATTTCCGCTGGGGAAATTTATTGCGTTGACGGGTGTGTCCGGGTCCGGAAAATCAACGCTGCTTTTGGGGACGCTGTATCCGGCGCTGATGCGTGCGCTGTATAACTCTAAGATGGAGACGGCGGCACACGATATTATTCGCGGAATGGAAAACGTGGACAAGGTTGTAGACATAGACCAGTCGCCAATCGGACGTACGCCGCGCAGTAATCCCGCGACATATACTGGGGTGTTCTCAAACATTCGTGATTTTTTTGCCGGTCTGCCAGAGGCTAAGACGCGCGGATATACATCCGGCCGATTCTCTTTTAACGTTAAGGGCGGCCGGTGCGAGGCCTGTCAGGGCGACGGCCAGATAAAGATAGAGATGAATTTCCTGGCAGATGTGTATGTAGAGTGTGACAAATGCCATGGCGCACGCTATAACGAGGAAACGCTGGCGGTAAAGTATAAGGGAAAATCGATTGCAGATGTGCTGAACATGACTGTAGACGAAGCATATCGGTTCTTTATAAATGTTCCCCAGATTGCGCGAAAACTGGAGCTACTGAAACGGGTTGGTTTGGATTATATCAAACTGGGGCAGAGTTCGCTGGACCTGTCGGGCGGCGAGGCCCAACGTATAAAGCTGTCAAAGGAATTGGCGGCGCGTAGCACTGGGCAGACGCTTTATATCCTGGACGAGCCGACAACAGGTCTGCATTTCGAGGATATCAAGATGCTGTTGTCTGTTCTGCATGAATTGGTAGAGCAGGGAAATACAGTCATTGTAATTGAACATAATCTGGAGGTTATAAAAACCGCAGACTGGATAATTGATTTGGGGCCGGCTGGCGGTGCTGGCGGTGGTCGTGTTATTGCCACTGGCACGCCCGAGCAAGTTGCCGCAACAGACGCGTCATCCACGGGACGGTATTTGAAAAAGTATCTGCCCGCGCCGCGAACGGTTAAATCAAGAGTTTTAAAAAAGGAGAAAGCATAATGTTTGGTTTTGGAAAAAAGAAAGAAACGGCTACAAACGGTGCCATGCCGTCAATTGACGATGCAAAAATCCCCAGCGGGATGAAGGAAACAGCCGCACGTATGATGTCGGGTGAGTTTAACCTGAATGATATGCTGGCGCAGTTAAAGCAGATTAAAAAAATTGGTAATTTCAGCGGCCTGCTTAAAATGGTGCCGGGCATGTCCGGGGCGGTGTCTGCAATGAAGGAAAAGATAAAGGACGGCAGTGTTGATGCCCAGATAAAAATTTTGGAGGCCATGACGCCCGAAGAGCGCGCCAATCCGGAGAAAATTTTTGCAAATGCAAAAACGCGTATTGCTGAAACGGCCGGGTGCACCGTGCGTGATGTTGAACATATTATCAAACAGCATGCAAAGATGAAACAGCAGATGGCAATGATTCAGCGCATGGGCGGAATGGAGGCCGTAATGCAAAAAATGCAGGCGGCCCAGGGTGCTGGTGGTGTTCCTGGTGCGCCGATTGGTGTAAAATAATATGAAGATATTAAACAAAAAAATTGCGTCGAAAAAGTCATCTGTTGCCTGGCTGCAGCGCCAGGCGGCGGATCCGTATGTCGCCCGTGCCCAGCGTGACGGGTATCGCGCGCGCGCGGCATACAAATTGATAGAAATGAACGAAAAATTTCATTTCTTAAAAAATGGCCAGGTTGTTGTTGACCTGGGGGCGGCGCCGGGTTCATGGACACAGTATGTAACGCGTGAATTTCCGCGTAGCAAGGTTTTTGCTATGGACCTGTTAGAGATAAAGCCTATTCCCGGCGTAGAATTCTATCAGGGCGACTTTACAGAGGATGCGGCGCTGGGGTGGCTGGTTGAAAAATTAAATCTGTCCGCAGATGCCGCGGAAAACGGTACGGTGGATGTTGTAATGTCCGATATGGCACCCAATACGGTGGGGCATAAAAAAACCGACCATATCAGACAAATGGTGTTGCTGGAATATGCGTTTGATTTTGCGTTGCGCGCACTGAAGCCTGGCGGAACGTTTGTTGCAAAATCTTTTACAGGTGGCACTACAAACGAACTGTTAAAGCAGATAAAGGACAATTTTGACAAGGTTTATCATATAAAACCGCCATCATCTCGCAAGGATAGTGTTGAAATGTTTATTGTTGCAATGGGATTTCGTGGATGATGTTCGGCCGCTTTTATAGCGGCCATTTTTTATTTCTTGTTTTATCAACCGGTAATGTATATAATATCAAATGTCACAAAGTGTTTTTGTGATGGGGTGTGAAGACCTCTGCGTAAGCGTCGGAATATTAAGTCTGTGGTGTTTTGTATACATCGGACTTGGCCTTTCGATGACAAGTAATCTCCTGGCCTTGGTCAGGAGGGTTGCGAATATATTGAATAAGCACACGGTTCTTACGATTGTCTTCAACCTCCTGACCACCACAAAGCTGGTGGTTTATTCTTTGAAAAAAAGTGGGGGATTGAGCAATATGGTAAAAAGATATTTGGTGGCATGCATAATGTTGGGCGGGGTTTTGCATTGTATACCGGCCGCGGCATTGGTCCAGGGCCAGGCATGCCCCACGACCGGTTTTGGCAGTTGGTATGTATATCAATGCAATTGTGCAAATGATGGGCGTCACTGGATGTGTAATAACAGCCCAGATTATTTAGAGGTCAACGGGCAAACAACATGTTATATAACCAGGGCTGATGGTGGTGCAGATGATGAAGCGACCTGGATTTGCGCCAAAGAGCGTAACGGCAGTCCGTGTACCGTGTGTAAGTGTCCGCAATCAACCGGCTGGGAAGTGTATCCTGGGGATGAAACCAGTGTTGTAAAATATACGTATAATAATGTAAGTTCTTCCTATTTATGCGATTTTATATCAAGAAAAGAGGAATATGGCTGTAATGTCGGATATTATGAAGATGAGAGTAATTGGTGTGTTGATTGTCCGTCTTATGGCGGGATTTCCGGGACCAACGAAATTGGAACAACGGCTAAGGCTACATGCTATATCCCGCCCAATGTCACTGGTAACGACGGGGCCGGAACATTTACCTATGTGGCGAAATGTAACTGGTCGGGTTCATAAAAAAACGCCCAAAGGGGCGTTTTTTTTATTTTAATGATTCGGCCGCCGTGCGTGCCAGAATGTCACAACGCTCGTTCAGTTCTTCGCCGGCATGGCCCTTTACCCAGACCCAGTGAATTTTTGTTCGTGCCGACGCGGCGTCCAGTGCCTGCCACAGGTCCTGGTTCTTTACCGGCTTTTTATCCGCCGTGCGCCAGTTGTTGCGTTTCCAATTTTTCAGCCATGACTGCATGCCGTTTTTTACATACTGGCTGTCTGTGTGAATTTCCACCTCTGCGTGACGGTGTGCCGCCGTCAGTGCACGCAGTACCGCCATTAATTCCATGCGGTTGTTTGTTGTGTCGTTTTCGCAGCCGCAACGTTCGGCGGTATCTTTTCCGTTGGTTGCCACAAATGCCCAGCCGCCGGGGCCTGGGTTGCCAAGACAGCTGCCGTCGGTCCATATTTTTAACATTTTTTTCGTAATCCTTTTGTGATATAATATCATAAAATGATATACGATTCCAAAAAATTACAAGAAATGTCTCGCGCGGTGCGCAGTGCCGCGCTTGCGTCAATAATTTCCGCACGCAGTGGGCATGTCGGTATCGTCCTGGGGGCGGCCGATGTTGTCACGGATATATTTGCCAACCACCTGCGACGTGGGACGGACCGGTTTGTTTTATCCGCCGGTCATGGCAGCGCGTTGTTGTATGCGGTATTAAAACTGGCCGGGTATGCATTGCCGCCGCTTGAATCTTTTAGAAAGATTGGCGGTCTGCCGGGGCATCCGGAATTTGGTATTCCCGGGGTGTTTGCAACCACCGGGCCGCTGGGCCAGGGTATTGGTAATGCGGCCGGGTTGGCGCTGGCGGATAAAATGGGTAAGGGTGATGGGCGTGTATACTGTTTGTGCAGTGACGGTGATTTGATGGAGGGTGTCGCCCAAGAGGCGATTGCGTTCGCAGGCCGATACAGATTAAATAATTTGATTGTCGTATGGGATGATAACGGTATCAGTATCGACGGGGCGGCGCTGACGGATATGGATGTGCCAATGCGGATGGAGGCGGCCGGCTGGCACGTAATGTCCATAGACGGACACGATTTTGAACAGATTTCTGATGCCTTAGACGATGCGGCAAATTGTGATGGGCCGGTATTTATTCAGGCAAAAACAACACTTGGCCAGGGATCCAGTGTTGCCGGAACGCCCCGCGCGCATGGGCTCGGGGTTGATTTGGGGGAACTGGGGCGCCTGGCGGATGAATTGCATTCAGACAAGGGACTGGAACTGTGGGGCGAAGTGTCGTCGACATCGTCGCATGGTGACGATGTGGTTCCCGCATGGACAGTGCCTGATATGACGCCACTGAATATGACATGGGATGTTGGTGTGGATATTTCCACGCGCGAACTGTCGGGCATGTTTTTGGCGCGTCTGATGTCAAATGATAATTGTATTGTTTTGGGCAGTGCCGATTTAGGCGGCAGTACAAATGTAAAAAGTGATGCGACGCATGCGATAAATCCGGGCGAATTTACGGGCAACTATGTAAACTATGGTGTGCGCGAGCATGCGATGGGGGCGGTAATGAATGGTTTGGCCGCCGCCGGAATGCGCCCGATTGGTTCTACGTTTTTGGTTTTTTCAGATTATATGCGGCCATCGATTCGGCTGGCCGCGCTGTCCGGTCTGCCGGTAATTTACGTGTTTACGCACGACAGTATTGCTGTTGGCGAAGACGGGCCCACGCATCAGCCGATAGAACAGTTGCCGTCATTGCGGCTGATGCCTAATTTGAATGTGCTCAGACCGTGTAACGGGCCAGAGGTTGCGTTTTCATGGACGTATGCACTGTCGGATACGGCGCGTCCGTCTTGCATTGTTTTGTCGCGCCAGAAGGTATGGCAGATGTCGGTTCCCGAATCGGCGGATATGTCGCGTGGTGCGTATATTATAAAGCCGGCTGCATCGCGCCGCGTGCGCGCAACCTTAATCGCGACCGGGTCAGAGGTGCCGCTGGCCGCGGATGTTGCGGAAAAGCTGGGGGATGATGTACAGGTTGTTTCCATGCCGTGTGTTTCTATGTTTCGCGGGCAAAGTGACGAGTTTAAAAAAGAAATACTGCGCGGTTATGTTGTCGCAATAGAGGCGGCGGCCGGTGCACCGTGGTTTGAATTTGCAGACGCCGTTGTCGGTATCGATGAATTCGGCGCATCAGGCGACGGTGCCGCGGTGTATAAGCAGTGCGGGTTTGATGCGGATGCAATTGCACGGCAAATAAAGAAATATTTAAACAAATAGATGTCTCGTGCTGAATATGTTTTTAGATTATCGGATGGTAATGATATCCCGGTGTGTATTGCCACACGCCGGGGGTTGCGTAATATAACACTGCGGCCTAAGACGCATCCTGTTCGTGAAATACATATTTCCAAGCCGTGGCTGGTGCGTGATGCGGCGGCGCTTAATTTTTTGGAATCTAAGCGAAAGTGGATAGAGCGCACGTTTGCACGCGGTCCCGCAAAGGAATGCGTCGTGCCCGGAATGTGTCTAGAGTATTTAGGGCGCAGGGTAACTGTGTTGCATGATCCGGCGCAATATTCAAACTGTGTCAGTCAGGATGGAATGCGGCTGGTTATAGGTGGTGCGCCGGATATGTTTGAACGGCGCCTGTGCGATGTAATAAAAAAAGAGCTGATGTCCGAGATAAAGCGTATCATACACACCGCGCCGCGCGATGTTTGGCCGCGGCGAATCGCGCTGCGTGATACGACCAGTCGCTGGGGCAGCTGTTCGTCTACCGGTACGATGTCTTTTTCATGGCGGCTGGCGTTTGCGCCGCATGATGTGATGCGATATGTCGTTATGCATGAACTGGCGCATCGGCGGCATATGGATCATTCGGCCGAGTTTTGGGCAACGGTATCGGAATTGTATGGTTTCGGGGTAGAGCGGGCAAAACGCTGGCTGGTGGTTCATGGCGGCGAACTGCATAAATATTTTTAATAAACGTCATGGGGCGCCTGGTATTCTGGCGCCTTTTTTATTGCAAATTCAAAAATATTCGCTAAAATTAAATGCATGTTTATATGTGGTTTTAATTTTTATAACCCGCATCACGCCCGTCGGGCGTCTTATTAGCTATTGCATTCTTTTTATGATATAATTACCAACAGCAAAACCGCGGGTGCGCCCGCAAAAAAATATATAGGATTTTATTATGGACTTAAAGCCAACAAAACCATTGTCAGGATTTGTAGAACTGTTGCCGGCACAACAACGGTGTTTTGATGCATGTGCGGGGCGCATGCTGAACGTGTTGCGCGGGGCGGGATTTTCGGTTTTGGATCTGCCCGCGATAGAGCGGGCAGAGGTTCTGACCGACAAAGACAACTGGGAAGAAATAGAAACTCA
>Ga0073906_1002761_pt1 | contig 22026 bp, 18 predicted proteins | sample Inofromicrocosms_FD_65485 | JGI IMG/M metagenome (GOLD analysis project Ga0073906, IMG submission 65485) | Mouse cecum microbial communities from Vienna, Austria - Inoculum for glucosamine and mucus D2O microcosms | ecosystem: Host-associated > Mammals > Digestive system > Large intestine >...
TTTCCTCAATATTTTCCGCACGGTAGGCTGACATATAACTGTAATACAAAACCCAGTAATACCGTTCGCCCTGGGGATGGAATTTCCGCATCAGTTCCACTGCTTCATCGATCAGCTTCAGGAACTTATTAGAGCGGTTGATCGACTCAATCCGCTCCTTCATATCCGCCAGATCCTGGTTGATATCCATACCTGCCTGATAAACACTGTCAAGGAATGTATCAATATCTGTCCCATACTCCTGCTGTACCCTGTGTTTTACCTGATTGACTTTCACCTGCATCCGCCAGTTTACGGAGCGGTATATTTTAAAAAGCCTGGCCACATCATGGTATTCTTCGTTTTCCTCTCTGGCTAACTGCTGATTTATGATTCCTGATTTTCCCATTTCTTTTCTTCCTCTTTCTCTTTCTGATGACCCGCAAGGTATTCTTCCCATAAACGCTGGTATTTCTCATCACTTCGTTCTCCCACAGCTACACAGCAATACAGGATTGCTGCGCATAATGACATTACAATTCCAAAAGTCAACATACGATTCCCTTCCTTTACCAAATGCATCAATATTGTGTCGGACACATACATCCGCCTGAATGATCCGGTTTCCATATTCTGTTGGCAATGTACCAAACTTCAGGAAATTAGGAATTCCGGCAGTAATAGGATTCTGTAAAATCAGGAAAAATATTTTTATTTTTGAAAAAGAATAGATATGAATTTGCCCAAAAGAAAAAGGCTGTCACAATCGACAACCTTTTACCTCTTCAACTACATGTTAGATTTAACAGACACTTTGCTATATAAAATTACTGTATTTTCATTTAAAGTTTTGCCAGAACATAGCTTCTAATCTACTGATTACTCCCACAAAATTCCCCGGTGGATGGTAACTCTCGCCATCAATCACCAGTTCCAGGACTTCATCATCACCACCGGGCAGATCTGTTCCCTGTTCTTCATCCCACCAGTTCTTTAATATATCAGCGGTTGTTTCAAAAGTCCGTTCTATTTCCACTCCATCCACATTGATTGTCTTAAATCGGATCATATTTTCTTTCTCCCTTCATAATCGTATCCATGGTTATCCCATCTCTATAAATTTCCATTTTTCCGCTCCTTTCCTGCCAATGGGTACAAGTGCCCTGCAGCTCCATAAATCATAATCATGCCACGCCTCTCATCTGCTCTTCATAAAGAAGATGCCTGTCCTCAGCAGGAAAATGACCCGCTATTACTTTTGCGCATCCTGCATCCGAATAAAATCTGCGGGTTCCTACTTTGAATGGTTTCCTTTTATCGAAACAGATTGTCGGCATCTCTTCATCATACAGCTCTATGTCATTATATTGCGTACCCTGTACGGCATACCGCAACAAATGCTCATTCATGATCTGTACGGCGGCATTTTGGAAACATACTTTCAGTTCTTCCTCAAATCTCATATAATTGGGATGCGCCTCAATATTATCCAAAACCAGACATTGGTACAGCTCATTGATCCAGATAAGTGAATTGGCAATGATCCGTTCTCTGTAATAGACATTTATGATACCAAATCCTTCTTCTATCGCATAATCGATCGCCTTATGGCTCCCAAAACTCATACAGCATACAGACGCGTCCCCAGCCACCAGAAATTCCGGAGAACCTTTCGTTTCCACAACTGTCCTGAATTCATGAATTTTATCCATTGCCGTATTGGGGAGACATATATTATAATGCCTTAAAATACCCAAAATCTCCTGATACTGTACCGCGTTAATACATCCCTTTAATACGTCAGGCAGCAATTCCTGCCTCCGTAATTCACGATATACATGCTTTGCCTGTTTCGTCCTGCTTTTTAGCATCTCACCTGTAAATTCGACCAATGGTGAATACGGCAGGGCAATCTCTCCCGGTCTGAATACGCATGGATACGTGCCCTTTAAAAACTTCACAAGACAATCCGAACCAAATATCTGATATACCGTATAGATTGTGACCGCCGGACTGTATTTCCGCATCCGCTCTATGAAATCACTAAGCTTTTTTTTCTCAGATGAAGGAATGGAAAGCTTTTTGGTGTATTTCGCCGTTATGATCAGGGATAATCCTTTGATATATTCGTCACAGTCCTTATTCTGACGGATTAGACAGCTGAATTCTTTCCGTATCTCTTTGATATCGAACATGCGGCGCGTAAAGGGATGTTCCAGTACAATCTGCCCCAGCGCATTTATATTTTTGGATACCTTCAGTGCATAATTGTACGATCTCGTCAGGACTGCTTTCACAGCACCTTTTGTCAAAACCTCTTTTATTTCCTCAAGGCAGCCTGTGATCAGCGACCAGTCGTGATAATAGTTTTCTGCCGCTGTATATCGTTCCACAATATTCCGTATACAATCTTCCGCTTCCTGTCCTCCGAGCATACTGTATATATCACGGACAATATTCCTGAAACAATTCTGCTCTTCCCATTTCTCCGGTATCTTTTGTTCCATCTCCATCAGAAACAACATTTTCCTCAGATAATAAGAATACTGTTTCCGGGATAAATACGGGACTTTCAGCAGAACACCCACCACACTGTAACGGTTAAAGCACAAGAAACTCTGAATTTTTTTATCGCTGTTTAAATAGCGTTTATTTTTTATCCACAGCCAGCGGAATCCCGACAGGGTACTGCCGAATTTGGTATTGTATATCTCTATTTTTTTGTTGACGCTTAGAATCCCCCTGTGAGGCTCATATTCATAACGCTTGTTTCCCCGGCCTTCCTGATATCCATAGGACTTCAGAGTTGAAATGGTTTTGCTGAACGCATTTTTATTTCTTGCCGAATGCCTTGCATACAGGTAGTATTCCAATCTGGCAGGGATTTTTTCACCAAACATCTGATAATATCCCAATATCAGTTCCTGGATGCTGCCAATGACAAATTCCATATTCTTTTTTTCGTAAAGGTCGATGCCCGCCCTTGCCGGTTCTTTTAAATACTGGAATGCTTCGCGGAAAATATCGGTGTCTTCTGACAAACAGGTATCTTCTAGTTCAAACTGGAACCTGCTTTTCCAGTCATCTTTTAAATATTTAGAAATATTTACTTGAAATGTAACACGATGGGCCGGCTCCCGGTTCATGTAATGTTCCGGTACATACTCATCTTCTAAAATCTGAACCGCATTTCCATGCCTGTTTTTCCGGTTAACCAGAATACGGTAAGAATTTTCCCGCATTTCAGCACAAAAAGTATATACCTTAAATTTATTTGCGGAATAAAAGAAATTCGCCAATAACCTTTTCAGATATCTTGGATTTGGGCAATTGATATCCGAAATATAGATTGAACCTTTTGCTGGTAAATCTCCAGTCTCATAAGCCACAATATAACCTGCCAGTTCTCCCTTGTCAAAAACACAGCGCGAGAATCCTCCCAGATAATAATCCTCATATTCCTCCTTAAAACTTTGCAGACCTAAAACCAGCTCTGCCGGATAAGATTTCTTTTCCAACTCCGCAATCGCCGGCAGATATTCCTCCCGTAAAGTATCTATATACATCCGCTGTCTCTCCTTAATATTTGATTGCTTTTCCGATAATCTCAGAAAAATACGTTCTCTGCTTTTCCAATGAGCCATATTCTTCCCAGTCAAAATAAGCTGCGTCTTCCTCTGTCAGAATCTTTCCATTTGCGACGATCTTTAATCTGCGTTCTATTTCTTTGATCGTTGGAAATGAGACTTTTCTATCATTTGTATAAAACAAGTACATAAATCCTCCAGACTCGGTCTGGTTTTCTGTATTTCCTATAATAATTGCTTTAAATCCCGCATCGTTTTTTACATATATTTCTGATATCCCCCTTCTATGATTCCAAAAAATATGATATTCCTTATATACGGGGTCTTTCTTTAAACAGTTGTACCCATTCTTTATGTTTCTCGCAAGTTCTTTACAATCCATACGATTTTCTCCTTTTCCCATACATGTGCCGATGTATGCCTGTGCCTAAAAAGGCATTGGTCATCCCATGATAACCAATGCCTTCCTGCCCTTGTATCCTCTTTTTCTATTGTCCCACGGTATGCTCAGGCAATCATTTCCAAAAATTCTGTCTCTGAAAGAATTTGAATCCCCAAGGCCTGCGCCTTTGCTAATTTGCTTCCAGCCTTCTCACCATAAATGAGGTAGTCCGTATTCTTACTGACCGAGCTTCCAGGCCTTCCTCCAAGCTCCCATATTTTGATATTGATGCCCTCACGGGTAAAATTTTGAAGCTTGCCAGTAGCAACAATCGTACAGCCCTGAAACGGATTGTCCATGTTTGAGGTTTCTCTTTCTGATTCTTTCGCTTCTATTGGCTGAAAGTACATTTCCATCTGCAGGTTTTTCCATAAGCTTAAATTTTCTTCGTCCGCAAACCAGGCATGGATATTCCTGTTCAAAATGCTCCCAAAATCCTCTAACTCTGAAAAATCATAATTTCCAGCAGCTGCTTCCTCAAACGCATCCAGATTCCCTTGAAAAACATCACATAATACCCGGCTTTTTGTCCTGCCTACCATTGGAATATCCATAGCAGTCAGATAATGAACAAAATCTGTATTCCGGCTTTCATTGACCGCGGACCATAGTTTCTCATAAGATTTCACTCCATATCCATCCATAGCAATGATCTCTTTCCTGTGTATATCTAAATGGTAAATGTCCTGAAAAGAAGTAAGCCACCCGCACTCCAGAAAGCGCTGTAGATTTGCTTCTGAGATTCCAACGATATTCATTGATTTTTTTGCCACAAAATGGACATACTTCTTTAAAATCTGGCTGTCACATTCCGGATTATCGCAATGCAGAGTCTCCAGAATTTTCCCATTATTCGTTTTCCTTTTCCAGATTCTTGTAGGATTGCTGCAACAGGGACATTGGCGTGGGTATGTGTCATGATAGACTCCCCTGTCCAGATTATCCTCCACATGGGGAATGACCATATTACGCTTGGAAACCCGTATACGGCATCCCGGCACCAATTCCAAATCTTTTATGAAAGACAGGTTATGAAGTGTTGCCCTTGAAACATCCGCACCGTCAATCTTCACGGAATCAAATACCGCAACCGGAGATAAATCACCAAATCTGGAAGGTGTCCACTCCATCCTTTGCAGTATCGTCTCATAAGTTTCGTCCTCGAATTTGTATGCAAGCCCGTCCTTGTAATGATGCCCGGTCTTTCCGCATTTCTCCGAATAGTTCAAGCTGTCGTAGATTAGTACCAGGCCGTCTATAGGCAGGCTCTCTTCCTCCGCAACTGCGTCCAGAATATCCATCTTTTTCCTCATATCCTCTTCGCTATGCTGCCCTTCTAAGCAAATATAAGGACAAATATCAAATCCCAGAGCCGCAAGCTGTATCAGCTTAAACTCCCGGCTGTCAATAGCCTCCCCTTCATTCATGCCTTCTAATACGTTGAATGCTACGAAATTCACATATCTGCCCCTGCAAATCTCCGGATTTAGGTTACGCACGGAACCGGCGGCCAGGTTACGGCCGTTCTTATAGTTTTCTCCGTTCCCATCCCGCACAGAATCTCTTAACCGCTGAAAATCATCTTTGTAAATGAATGCTTCTCCCACTATGACAAGCCTGCCCTTATAGCCAATCTTAAGCGGAACATTCTCAAACGCAGGAATGTTATGTGTAATATCTTCTCCGATATCACCGTCCCCCCGCGTAGATGCCTGTATTATCCTGCCATCTTCATAGACAAGTTTAACTGTCAGGCCATCCAGTTTTAACATGAGCAGAGCTGTCTGGTTTCCCATAAAATCAACCAACGCCTGTATCTGCTTTGTTTTATCAAGCGATAACAGTGCCCTTTGATGTCTTATCTTTGTAAGTTCGCTGACCGGGTAATAGCCAACACTCTGCGTTGGAGAATTGGAAAAAACAATTCCGGATTCCTTTTCCAGTTTCATCAGGCGATCATAGAGACGGTCATATTTTGCATCTGTCATTTCCGGGGAATTCAGGTTGTAATACGCATGCCTCTGTTCATTTAGTGTCTGAACTAATTCTTTGATCTTCTGTACCATTTTCTTGTGGCTCCTTTCTTTTTGTGGTTTGAGTGAAACTATCATCCTTCCGACATAAAACTCGTTTAAACGCAAAAAAAGACATTGACTATTCATACAAAATAATCAATGCCTTTCTGCATTCAAAACATAATTGCAGAACGAATCTGCATAATTTTAGTTCTAATCACTCTACTTAGAACAAAAGTTTCTTAATTCCCTTTTGCTATAGGAATTTATAAATATGAATCATCTTTATTTTATAAGCGAAAGTAGTATCTGTCAATGGTCAATTTATTTTTGTATAGCAGCTTATGAGCATATATATACAGATGCGTTTATGAAGCCACATACTATCTTATCCATAAAGTCTATTTAAAAATTTCTTTTTATATTAATTCTTACAATAGTGTCTCCTTGACTTTCACAGTAAGCACGTTCAACTAAATTGCTAATCATTTTTGCAACATCCCTTTGTATACACAGCTCATGCGTTATCAAATCCTCTATCAGCTCAAAATTCTCTAGCTCTACTTTATAATTTATGTACTTCTTTTCAACAATAAAGCTTTTCTCTCCAAATTCAATAGTAAATCCTTCTGCCCTAAGAGTCTCATAATAAGCTACTAGATTAACAATAGAAACTATCTCTCTTTTATTAAAAAGAACATCCATAATAATATCATCACTGACATCCCACCATATAATCGGTTTCCTATAAGGTTTATATTCTTTTCCAATGCTTTGCACTCTTATATTATTATACTCAGAATCTTTTATTAGCTTTTGAACAAGGATATCTACTTTTTCTATAATCGTTTCATTTATATTTTCTGATACACCGTTTTCTTCTTTTTTTCTCGTTACAATAACTGTATTTTCATTATATGCAATGCCATTTTTATTATTGCATGCCATAGAAATTAAAAAATGTTGATTTCTCATTTCTCTTTTATCTTGTATTTTTTTATCAAAGTCATTTTTTAATAAATTATCTTGTAGTTTTATCTGCTTTTGTATTTTTTCTTTTGTGCTATTTCCAAGGATTTTCTCGTCTTCTTTGCCTTCTTTTGTATCAACATTTAACTTTACTTTAGACACCATATATACACTTGATTCAAGTATTCTTTCCTCTTTTATATAATTGCTTTTAATTTCTCCCGTACCAACAACTTTCCCATCTAAAGTGCATAAAGAAAAATCTCCTATTCGCAACATATTTGTAATGGAATGATATACTACCAAATAACCATTAATAATAGGATTTTCTCTAATAAATTCAATTTCACCTCTTCCTCCTATCCCGAATACAAATAGTCCATTATCAGGATGTGTATAATGTTTCTCTAATTCTTCAATACTGTCTCGATAAAATATATAAACATATGAGTCTCCTATACTTTTTCCTATACTAATTATCTCTTTAATTTCTAATTTCTGCACTTTCCATTTTTGCATTTTATCCAAAAAATCATCTTTACCTAAGATTTCTTTCTTTGCTACATACTCCCGTTCTTTTTGAGAAATTTCCTTATATTCAGACATTGCATCATATAAACACTCCGCAAGGGCTATTTGAAAATTAATAAGCTCATACTTTTCTAAATTTACGCACTTTTTGAGTTTTAACATAATCAGTGCCAATTTGCTTAACCTGCTCTTTATCTCTTCAACTTTAAACATTCTGTACGCTCCTAAGTCAATATTTTTCTATATTCTAACATAATTATATACTCTTTATCTGTTTTTTCACTAAAAAGGAGAGTTTTTCCTATCACTATTTAATATAGTTCCTCGCCTCTCCTTAACCAACAAATATCTGCTATACTTATAATTAGTCCCAAAGTTCTTTTCAGCAAAAAATATTTTTAATATAGTGATTTTATAATATTATGAACTTCTTATAGGCACTAAATGAATTTTTACGCTATGGTATTTCACCGTTGTCTACTATATACACACTTTTTCTCCTTGTGTGTTTTCTGTATCTAATCAAGCCAGGTTCCTCGCAATATCTACATAATACACATACACTTTCACTGGTACATTTTATGGCCAATATATGGCCGATCCCGCTTTTCTGATACAGTTCCTTTAGTTTGGGATCCAATTCGCTCTTATCTCCCAGCAGGATTGCGGACATGCTGTTTCCATAATACTCTCCCAGAGCGGACACCAGCCGTTCCTTCCAGCGGCAGCGGAACACGCTCAGTCCTTCCCGGATATGCCATACCCGGGATTCCATAATCTGAACGTCTTCAGCCCACACACTGGCATGGATCCCCTGTTTCTGATAATAAAATTTTTGATCAAAATTCCCCGGATTGGAAGCCTCCTGAAAAAAACGGACTTCTCCGGTAAGATTGAGTTTGTTGCCGACGGCAATTTCTTTTACTTCCTGAATATTGTGATCTTGAAAAGCTTGTGATTTATCACGTTTGACATAAACAAGAATTTTCGATTCTTCAATGATCTGTTCTTTCAGACGGACCTGATTGTCCGTCAGATAATAAACCTGGTATTTTGGTTTTTCTTCTCTCCGAGAGACAGTTCCCGTGAGGCTTACCGCCTCTCTGTCCTCGACGGCCAGTTCCAGCGGGGAAGGCCTCAGATCCTTTGCGATCCGAAGCCCACCCACAAGAATCGCCTGTATCCCGATCAGCAAAACCGCAGCCAGGCAGAGCGGTCTTTTTGTCATTCTTCCTCCTTCTCTTCTTCCCAGGACAGATCCCGTTCCAGCGGCTGAGACAGGTCCACGGTCTCCTGGTAGGACGCATTCTTCTCTCCGTTGACCATGATCTGCACGCTGCCCGCGCCGGTTCCTTCCAACAGGGAATTTACGAGGGAATAAATGGCTACCTCCGGCCGGACGTCATAGACGCTGTTGAGAAATTCCGAGTCAAAATTGACGTAGCAGGTTCCCTCCTTGACCGTCACGCCCAGAAGCGCGGCTGAGGGATTCAGCGTCGGATAAGCCCCGCTTTTTTTCGGACCTCCCATCAACTTTTCCACGATCAGCTTCTCTCTGGGAACATTGGTGTTATATCTGACATCCATCTGCTGCCGGACCAGCTGGTCGCCGGACTCATTTGCAAAAAACAGAGTCAGCGTTGTCTGCTCATAGGCGCTGGGGGAAGAGCCGGCGCTCTCCGCAAAATCATCCCCGTTCAAAACCCCCAAAACCTTGCCGGACTCATTTTTCAAGTTTTCCTCTTCTACGGTGATCCATACTCCGTTGATCCCGTCCAGCCGCACCAGTGTCTGCACCACCGCGGCGCGCACCAATTTTTCCTCAATGGAAGGGATCTCATTATATTTTTTATTAAAGTCAATATATGCAATATCATGCTCTACCTTTAGGGACTTTACCTTGACATTCTCCGGAATGGCAGGCATATATTCAATGTCCTCCGACGGGCTCGCCATTTTTTCCAGCGCTGTCTCCGCCCCGTCATTCGGCGTCTCCTGCGAAATGTCGCAGACTACCTTAAACAGGCCGGTCCCTTCGCCGTTGATACAGTAGACAAAATCTTCCCCTTCTTCGATCTTTGTCTGTTTTGCACAGGACGGAAGCAGACACAGCAGACAGCAGGCTGCCGCGCCTGCGGACATCCATCTCTCTTTTCTATTTTTCATCCTGTTCCCCCTTATCTGATATGTCTATAAGGCCTGGGCCGATACATAGATCATAGGCACCCGGACCGTAAATGTAGTCCCCTCGCCTGGATTGCTGTATACCTTGATGGAGCCCCGGTGTATGATCACCGCATTTCTTGCAATGGCCAGTCCGAGACCCGTTCCTCCAATCTCCCGGGAATGGGACTTGTCCACCCGATAAAAACGTTCGAAAATATGATCCTGGTCTTCCTTCGGAATCCCGATTCCGGAATCCGCCACCTTGATATAAAAGAACTTGTGGTCCGCATTCAATGACACATGCACCCACCCGCCCTCGTTGTTATATTTGATCGCGTTTTCCACCAGATTGGACACTGCCAACGTCATCTTCACCTCGTCAATCTCCGCTGTCACAGGACGAAAGCTCTCCAGGACGACCTCCACATTCTTCTTCTCCGCAATGGGCTTGAGCCGCTTTAAGATCAGCTCCAGAAGCTGGTTGATATTGACCGGCGCAATGTTCAAATCCGGAGCGGTCTTGCCCATCTTCACCAGGGTCAGCAGATCATTGATGATGTCGTTCTCCCGATCGATCTCTTTCGCAATGTCCTCCATAAACTCCTGATACAGCTCCACAGGCACCTGCTCCTGCAGCACAAGGGAATCTGCCAGCACCTTCATGGAAGCCAGCGGGGTCTTGAGCTCATGGGACACATTGGACACAAATTCCTCCCTGGAAGCGTCCACCGTTTTCAGCCTTCCCAGCAGCTTGTTAAATGCCTCGGAAATCTGCCGGGTCTCCCGGTACGTATTGACATGCAGTTCTTCGTCCTCAAAGCCCTCCGTGATATTCTCGATATCATTTCGGATCTTCCCCAAAGGCTGTACCAGCAGATAGGCAACCAATACAGAAAAAGCCAGCATCAGGATCCCGATGATCCACAGGATCCCCCTGCCCTTTGTATAAAAAATCCGCAGGCTGTCCTCAATCGTGTCCGTAGACACACTGGCGAGCATCACCCCGGTAATCTCCTCCGACCCGGACTCCGTGATCGGGGAGGTCACCTCAATATAGCGGTTTTTCTTGTCATAATAATTGGCGCTTTCTCCCTTCATGCACCGGATGACATTTTCCGAAACAATCGTCTTGCCTTCGTCCAGGGCATAGGTATCCTTGATCACCGTCAGCTCTCTGTTGACGATCATGACCCGTCCGTTATAAATATTAGTCAACTGTGTCAGGCTGACATTGACGACTTCGGAAGAATTATCCACCAGATAATTGTAGCTGTTCAGCTGATCACATAGAATTGTGCATTGATTCTGTATTTCCGCCGTGCGCAGAGAAACCGCCCTGGATTCATATGCTTTGATGATCCCCATATAAGCAATGATTCCCGGCAGTATCCCTGCACATAAAATAACCACTATAATCCGAAAATACAGGCTTCTTATGATAGTATCTCTGATCTGAAAATGAAATTTAGCCTTTGAAATAGTAACCAACTCCCCACTTGGTATGGACGTACTGCGGTTCGCTTGGATTGATCTCGATCTTCTCCCTCAGCCTTCTGATATGTACATCTACGGTTCTGGCGCCTCCGGGATAGTCTGCGCCCCACACGATGTTCAGCAGATTCTCTCTGCTGTATACCTTATTGGGGTTCGTGGCGAGAAGCTCCAGCGCGTCAAATTCTTTTGCTGTCAGGTTGATCTCCCGTTCTCCGATAAATACTCTCCTGCTCTCGCAGTCGATCTTCATATTGCCCTTGACGAGTATGGTGCTCTGAGGAGCCTCCTCCTTACGCGCGGTCCTGCGCATGATCGCCTTGATCCGGGCTTTTACCTCGAGAATATTAAAGGGCTTGGTGATATAATCATCTGCGCCGTATTCCAGTCCCAGAATCTTGTCCATGTCTTCGCTCTTCGCTGTAAGCATCACTACCGGCATATCGGAAAATTCCCGGATCTGCTGGCAGACCTCAAAGCCGTCCAGCTTCGGAAGCATCACGTCGAGAATAACCAGGTCGTACTCGCGCTTCCTCGCAAGGCTGAGCGCTTCTTCCCCGTCATACGCACAATCGACCTCCATGCCGTCCTGTTCCAGACTGAATCGAATCCCTTTCACAATTAACTTTTCATCATCCACAACTAAGATTTTTTTCGCACTCATATGACTCTTCCCTTTAATTTACTGTAATATCATCTTTGAGTTTATTGAATACCCCTTCTTTAATTCCCTCCACCTTCATCAGGTCCTCAATGCTCCCAAAAGGTCCGTTAGACTCCCGATACACGATGATACTTCCGGCTCTCGTATCCCCGATCCCATTCAGAGTCTTCAATTCCTCTCTGGAAGCAGTGTTGATATTTACCTTGCCGCCGGCATTACTGCCGGGCGGGCCGCTGTCGGGTACTGCAGGCTGTGAGCCTGCGGCTGCGTCTCCACCGGCGCTGCCGGATAAGAAATACCCATCCAGTCCCTGACGGACTTCTTCATTTGTGGGAATATAAAGCCTCTCGCCGTCTGACACGGCCTGGGCCTGGTTGATGCTCTCTTCCGCTCCGTCCTCCCGGACGCCGCCTGCACGCGCGATGGCCTCATAAAGCCTTGCGCCGGCCTCCAGTTCATAGACTCCGGGCGTGTTCACCGCCCCGCATACATATACAAAAATATGTTCCGTACTGCCTGAGCCCGCATCCGCGTTCCCAATCTCCTGTAAGTTTCCTGCTGCTTTTCTGTCTCCGGTTTCCTCTGTGCTGCCAGAACCGTCCCTTTCCGGGGAAATGTCCTGATCTGCGGTATCTTCTTCCGTTCCCCGGCTGTCTTCCAGTCGGAGCGTCTCCAGCTGATCCGTACTCTTACGTCCGCATCCCGCAAACCAGAAGCATACCGTACATAAGCCCAGCATTCCTGCTGCTGTCCGCAATCTTTTTCTGTTCATGTCTCATCCTCACAGAGAAAACCAGTGCAAACCCCTTTACACCAGACATATCTATTGTATCGAATTCGTGCCTAAATTACAATAGGTAAAAATATTTTTATCTTTATTTTATCATTATGGCTGGTAAAACGGGCTGCGGCATTCTATCTTTCCCACTGGAAAATAGCGATCCCGACAAGAGCCAGAACAAGCCCTCCTGCCTTGACCCAGTCCCAGGGCGCCTTCTCCATGCCGAACAGACCGAACAGCTCGATCAGATATGCCACTGTCAGCTGCGCGATCACGATCAGCAGCGCGGATTTTGCCGGTCCCAGTGCCCCGACGCTCTTGATCACCGTCCAGGTAATCCCGGCCCCGATGGCTCCTCCCAGCAACATATACCTGGGCTCTACCCTGGTGATGGCAGAAATATCATCCCGGCCCATGACCAGCCACATGACAAAGCAGACAGCAAAGGCGCTGAGCTGCACCCAGGCATTGGAGACCCACATCCCGGCCGTCTTTGTCACCTGGGTATTAAATACCCCCTGTATGCTCATCAGAGCTCCGGATAACAGTGCGATCAAAAACCCAATCATTCCACATATACCTCCATACCTACGTGATCGGACCATGCCTGCTGCCTGTTCTTCTAAAGAAGCAGCAGGATTTGTCCGGCCTGAGGATAGTATGCTCTGATCGTCATTTTTTATTCGCCGGCCCCAAAAAAGTGACAGGCACGGAGCCGCCGACTCTGCATAAAGCTTGACACCCGCAAACGATCTGCATAATACAGTCGGCAGCGCCGCGCCTGTCAGGGAACTGCCGCGAGGCAGATCCTGAAATCAGGACAGCGCCCTTTTCAGTTTTTCGATCATTTCATCCACATGTTTTTCTTCGATGATCAGCGGCGGAAGAAGCCGGAGTACGTTCCCTTCCGCAGAGATCACCAGAAGTCCCTCTTCCAACGCCCGGCGGTTCACCTCCGCAAACGGTTTTGTGAGCACCAGGCCCTGCATCAGTCCTTTGCCCCGCCGTTCCAGGATGCAGTCTGTTTTTTCCGTCAGCTCATCCAGACGCGCCGTCAAATAAGGTTCGATCTTTTTTACATGCTCCACGATCTGCTCTTTTTCAAAAATCTCCAGTACCTTGCGTACCGCCATGCAGGCCAGAGGATTTCCGCCGTATGTGGTCCCGTGGTCCCCAGGCTTTAAGGACTGCTCCGCCACACGCTCCGTCATGGCGAATGCCCCCACCGGAATCCCGTTTCCGATGGCTTTTGCCATGGTCATGATATCGGGGCGCACACCGTAGCCCTGCCATGCAAACATGGTCCCGGTCCGTCCCATACCGCACTGCACCTCATCGCAGATCATCAGGATATCCTGCTCGTCGCAGAGCTTCCGGATGCCTTCCATAAATTCCTGCGCCGCAGGATGGATCCCGCCCTCTCCCTGGAGCGGTTCCAGGATGATTCCGCAGGTTTTTTCACTAACCAGCGCCTTCACGCTGTCCAGATCGTTATACTCTGCAAAATGTACCCCCGGAAACAGCGGCTCGAAGGGCTCCCGGTACTCCGGGTGCCCGGTGATGGACACCGCGCCTACGGTCCTGCCGTGGAAAGAATGGTTCATGGCGATAAACTCATACCGTCCGGACTTCTTTGTCCAGGCATACTTCCTGGCAGCCTTTAACGCTCCCTCAATAGCTTCCGCCCCGCTGTTCGTAAAAAATACTTTATCCATGCCGGACGCGTCAGCCAGAGCATCGGCAGCCGCCCCGCAGTTTTCATGGTAATACAGGTTGGATATATGGCTCAGCTTATCCAGCTGTGCTTTCAGCGCGTCGTTTAGCTCCGCATTGTGATACCCCAGCCCGTTCACTCCGATCCCGGCCGCAAAATCAAGATATTGCTTTCCTTCTGTATCATACAGATACACGCCTTCCCCATGGTCCAATGCCACCGGGAAACGATTATAAATATGCAGCAGATGCTCCTCTGCCCCTCGGATCTTCTCATTCACCATCATAATACCTGCTTTCTGCGTCATTTAAGATTGCCGTGCCGATTCCCTTGTTCGTAAAGATCTCCAGCAGCAGACAGTGGGGAATCCGTCCGTCCAGGATATGAACCCGGGAAACCCCGTTTTCAATGGCATCGATACAGTTCTGCAGCTTGGGCAGCATGCCCCCTCCGATATAGCCGTCCGTGATCAGCTCCCTTGCTTCCTCCGCCCGCAGCTCCGAGATCAGCGTTTTAGGATCCTCCGGATCCTTGTATACGCCCTCGATATCGGTCAGAAATGCCAGCTTTTCCGCCTTCACCGCGCGGGCGATGGCGCAGGCCGCGTCATCCGCATTGATGTTGTATGTCTGGTAATCATCGTCCATTCCCACCGGGCAGACAATGGGCAGAAAATCCTTTTCCAGCAGATCGAACAGGATCGCCCCGTTGACCTCCTTGATGTCTCCCACGAAACCGATATCCTGGCCGTCCGCATATTTTTTGTCTACCCGGAGAAGCGCGCCGTCCTTGCCGCTGATCCCGATGGCACGCACCCCCAGCTCCTCTACCAGCTGCACCAGTCCTTTGTTGACCTTTCCCAGCACCATCTCGGCCACTTCCATCGTATCCTCGTCGGTTACCCGCAGTCCGTTGATGAATCTCGGCTCCATGCCGACTTTTCCCACCCATCTGCTGATCTCCTTGCCGCCTCCGTGGACAATGATGGGCTTGAACCCGACCAGCTTCAAAAGAGTCACGTCCTGAATGACCTGCTTTTTCAGTTCGCCATCGATCATCGCGCTTCCGCCGTATTTCACCACAATGATCTTCCGGTTAAAACGCTGGATATAGGGAAGCGCCTCGATCAGGACCTGGGCCTTATCCAGATATTGCTGCATATTCTCATTCATATTCTGTCCTTCTTTCTGATTCTTTTGTTCGGAACGGCAGACCACAGACCCGTCTGCTGCCGTTCTGAATCGTTATGTCAACTCCTGTAATCCGCATTGATATCAATGTATCCGTGGGTCAGATCACAGCCCCAGGCTGCCGCCGCTGCCTCCCCTTCCTTGATGTCAGCAATGGCAGTCACCTCGGGCTGAGACAAAATCTCCGTTGCCTGTTCCTCGCTGTAATCGACAGCCGCCCCATCCCGGACGAGCTGCAGTTTTCCTGCCCGGCTCTCCAGATACAGATCCACCTTTTCCGGGTCAAACTCTGCCCCGGAATATCCCATGGCGCAGAGGATCCTTCCCCAGTTGGCATCGTGCCCCGCAACTGCGGCTTTGGTCAGGTTGGAGCAGACGATGGATTTTGCCAGGGTCTTTGCCTGCTCTTTGGTGGATGCTCCGATCACCTTCGCCTCAAACAGCGCGGTCGCCCCCTCGCCGTCCCCTGCCATTTTTTTTGCAAGCGTCTCATTAACATAATGCAGGGCTTTTGCAAACTTCTCGTACTCGGCCGTATCGCAGCGGATCTTCTCATTTTTCGCCATACCGTTTGCCAGGAGCAGCAGGGTATCGTTGGTAGAGGTATCTCCGTCCACGGAGATCATATTGTAGGTATCCTTTACATCCTCGCTCAGCGCCTTTTTCAAAGCCTTCCTCGAGATTGCCGCGTCTGTCGTGACAAACGCCAGCATGGTACACATATTGGGATGGATCATGCCGGAGCCCTTTGCCATACCGCCGATGGTCACAATCTTTCCTCCGATCTCGATCTGAACGGCAGCTTCCTTTTCCCGGGTGTCTGTGGTCATGATCGCCCGCGCGGCCTCATTTCCATGCTCCAGATCTCCTTCCAGTCCTGCGGAGAGCTTCTCAATCCCCGCTTTTACCCGTTCCATGGGAATCTGCATTCCGATCACGCCGGTGGAACCGATCAGCACGCCTTCCTTGTCAATGCCAAGCACCTCCGCCGCCTTTTCGGCTGTCTCACGGCAGATCCGCTCTCCCTCTTCCCCGGTACAGGCATTGGCAATCCCGGAATTGACGATCACTGCCTGGGATTTCACACCGCTCTCCACCACGGCCCTGTCCCATTTCACCGGCGCTGCCTTTACGATATTTGAAGTAAACGTGCCTGCGATCTTGCAGGGCTTTTCACTGTAGATCATTGCCATATCTGTGCGGTCCGCATATTTGATCCCCGCGGCAGCCGCTGCTGCCTGAAATCCCTTTGCGGCGGTCACTCCGCCCTTGATGATTTCCATCTCTTTCATCCTCTCTTTCTCTCTTAACGCTGCTGAAGCCTTTTCGCCTTTTCAGTTACCGTTCGCCGGCCAGTAAACTAGTGTACTCTGATCCGGTCATCTATGGAATCACTGTTGGTTAAAGGCCGTGATATTTTCCGTATTCAGTACAAAGTCATAGTAATTGAGATCCAGGCGTTCCGTCCACCCGATGGTATTCCAGAACGCATTTCCAATGTCATTTTTCGTAAACGCTATAAGGGAAACCTTGCTGATCTGTTCTGCCTTCAGCGCTTCCATGGCCCGCACTACCATCGCCTTGCCGATGCCCCGCCTTCTGTAGTCCTCATGCACGCACACATGATACAGGCAGCCCCGTCGGCCGTCATGCCCACAGAGAATGCTGCCTACCACCTTTCCATCCTCTACCGCCACCACGCTGGTGGTGGGATTCCGTTTCAAAAAACGCTCCACGCCTTCCCTGGAATCATCAATGCTGCGGATCCCAAAGCCCCTGATCGTCATCCAGAGCGCAAATACACCGTCATAGTCTTCTATCGTCATTGTACGTATCATACCATTCCTCCCAAAATGAATGCCGGGGCCGTTCCGCACAAAGAGTTCCCCGGATACCGCAGGTCACACGCTGACAAGATGCCCGCAGCTCAGGCCGGCCCGTCTCCCCTGTCACGGGAATAACGGCACAAGCTCCAGCCCCTCGGATTCTTTCAGCCCAAACATCAGATTCATGTTCTGGACCGCCTGGCCCGCGGCGCCCTTTACCAGATTGTCAATGGCACCCATCATGATGATCCTTCCGGTCCGGGGATCAATCTTGAAGCCAATGTCTGCATAATTGCTGCCTTCTACCCATCTTGTCTCCGGGCAGACACCGTTTTCCAGCACCCGGACAAATGCTTCGTCCCCATAATATCTGTCATAGATGGCTTTGATCTCCTCTTCATCGGTCTTCCTCTTCAATGACGCATATTCCGTAACCAGGATTCCCCGGTTCATGGGAACCAGATGGGGAGTAAAATTGAGCAATACCTTTTCACCGGCCGCATATCCCAGCTGCTCTTCAATCTCCGGCGTATGCCTGTGGGATGCCACTCCATATGCCTTGATGCTCTCATTGACCTCACAGTACAGGTTCGGGACCTTGGCCCCTCTTCCCGCGCCGGAAACGCCGGACTTCGCGTCGATGATCAGCGTCCCCATATCAATCAGTCCTTCCTTTGCCAAGGGATACGCCGTCAGGATCGAGCAGGTCGTATAGCAGCCTGGATTGGCCACCAGCCGCGCCTTCTTCACATCCTCCCGGTTCACCTCGCACAGCCCGTAGACTGCCTCGGGCAGGAACTGAGGACTCTCATGGCGGATTTTGTACCACTGCTCATAGACGGACACATCCTTGATCCTGAAATCCGCGCTCAGATCAATGATCTTTACCTTGGACAAAATGTCTTCATTGACGAGCGACGCGCAGAATCCCTGGGGCGTGGCCGTAAAGATCACATCCGCCTGTTCTGCCAGTTCTTCCATATTATCATCCATGCAGGCCGCGTCTACGATCCGGAACATATTTCTGTAGACATCCGCATACTTCTGGCCAATATAGCTTCTGGAGCCATACCATACGATCTCCGTCTCCTTGTGGACGGACAGAAGCCTCACCAGCTCGCCTCCCGCATATCCGGTCGCTCCGATAATTCCTGCTTTGATCATCCTTTGCACATCCTTTCTCATATAACCAGTAAACATCATATGTTACTGTTCACACCCTTTGGGTGCTCCAGTAACAGTATCCAGCCTATTTTAAGTCGCCTTCGGCGAGAGGCTGGATATTATGGCAAATGTCACTTTATTGGCCGGACGCCGTGCAGCAGGGTGCACGACGCCGTGTGAACAGTAACCATCATATACCTGTTCTTATCTAAAGTAAAGTTTTTTCTTCTTAGCTTTTCGGGAACACTTGCATAATTATACATCCAAAATGAATAATATGCAAGTTTTTTCTTTTTTTCTACATTTATTATCATGGCGGTGATGCCGCAATGAACGTTACTGTGAGCGCCCGGTCAGGGTGTGAACAACAACCAATGAACATCTGTTCTATTTATAAAGCGATGTTGATTCTTGAAAAAAGAAGTGATTTATGTTAGCATGGAACAAAGAAACGAGGTGAGTCACTCATGCATACCAATGAATCTGCTGAAAACTATCTGGAAACCATATTGATCCTGAGCGAATCCCGTCCGGTGGTGCGTTCCGTCGATATCGCGGCCGAGCTTGACTATAAAAAATCAAGCGTCAGTGTTGCCATGAAAAAGCTCCGTGAAAACAATCATATTACCGTAACTCCGGAAGGCTTTATCTATCTGACCGAGAGCGGGAAGGAAATCGCGGACCGGATCTATGAACGCCATAAACTTCTCTCCTCCTGGCTGGAGCAGCTCGGAGTCGATCCGGAGGTTGCCGTTGCCGATGCCTGCAGGATCGAGCACGTCATCAGCGCGGAAAGCTTTGAGGCCATCAAAAAGCATATTCTATAGAAAGAAAAGAGAGACATTCACAGCAGGGTGTACGTCTCTCTTTTTATTTTCCATCCTTGATTCAATCCAGGATCTTATTCAGAGTACTGAACAGGTTGTCAATATCGATCGGCTTTGCAATATGGCCGTCCATACCGCATCTCAGAGCCGCCTGTTTGTCTTCCTCAAACGCATTGGCTGTCATCGCCAAGATCGGAATCCCGGCAAGCTCCCGGTCATCCAATGCACGGATCTCCCTGGTCGCCTCATATCCATTCATCACCGGCATCTGGACATCCATGAGCACAAGCTGATAATATCCATGCTCTGAACGGCTGAGCATATCCACGGCGATCTGACCGTTTTCCGCAATCTCGACTTCAAAACCCGCGTCTCCCAGGATGGCCTCCGCGATCTCCTGGTTCAGTTCATTGTCCTCCGCCAGCAGAATACATCCGGTATGAAAATCCAGCCGCTTGTTCTCGTCAGGCTTGCTCTCCTCTGCCTCATCCGCATTCACGATCGAATACAGGCAGCTCCGAAGCTCTGAGAAAAACAGCGGCTTGCTGCAGAATGCGGTGACCCCTGCTTCCGTCGCCTCTTCCTCAATATCCGACCAATCGTATGCGGTCAGGACAATGACCGGCACATTGCTTCCTGTTTCCTTCCGGATCCTACGGGTCACCTCCACGCCGTTCATATCCGGAAGCATCCAGTCAATGATATACACGCAGTATTCATCCCCGCGCATGACTGCCTGGTGGGTGCGCAGTACCGCTTCCTTTCCTGACAGCGTCCATTCCGCTCGCATTCCGATCTGTCCCAGCATGTAGGACACGCTGTCGCAGGTATTAAAATCATCATCCACGACCAGCGCCCGGCAGTTCTTCAGTTCAGGAATGTTCTGAGGCTCCCTGGCACCGGAATGCAGACGGAACGTGAAGGAAACAATAAATTCCGTACCTACGCCCTGCTCGCTTTTCACTTCAATGGAGCCGTTCATCATATCCACGATATTTTTCGTGATCGCCATTCCCAGCCCGGTTCCCTGAATCCCGCTGATGGTACTGTTCTTCTCCCGTTCAAAGGGCTCAAATATATGGGATACAAATTCCTCGCTCATACCGATGCCGGTATCTCTGATGTGGAATTCGTAGCTTGCGTATTCTGTCGTCGGCCTGGGCTTTTCCATCACCCGCATACTGATGATGCCGCCTGCGGTCGTGTACTTGATGGCATTACTCAGGAGATTTAAAAGCACCTGATTGAGGCGGAGCTTATCGCAGTAAATGTCCTCATCCAGGACGTCTACCGTATCAATATACAGCTCCAGCTGCTTCGCATGGATATCCGACTGTACAATGTTCCTCAGGCCGTGCAGGATATCCGGCAGGCTGCAGAGTTTCTCTTCCAGATGCATCTTGCCGCTCTCGATCCGGCTCATGTCCAGCACATCGTTGATCAGACTCAACAGATGGTTACCCGAGGTCATGATCTTTTTCAGATACTCCTCCACCTGCTCTGGCCGGTCAATGTGAGTGATAGCAAGAGCCGTAAAGCCTACGATGGCATTCATCGGAGTCCGGATATCATGGGACATATTGGATAGGAATACGCTCTTCGCCTTGCTTGCCCTGTTGGCCTGCAAAAGCGCGTCCTGCAGCAGATTTTTCTGCTCCATCTCATTGCGGATCTCTTCATCCACACTGCGCAGCCCCAGAACGATGCCGTGTCCGTCCTTCCAGACACCCGCGCGCACGATCTTCAATTGATAATATTTCATCTCGCCGTCCTGGAACGTGCGGTAATTCACATAATAGGGATTCTTTTCCTCCAGTACCTTTTTGAGGTTTTCCAGTGAAAAGTCCTGACGCATCGTCTCCTGGTCTTCCTCATAGACGAACTTCTCTATGTATTGCTCCATGCTCTCCTGGAAGGAAAGTCTATCCGTAAAGATGTCTCCGAACAGCTTTCTGCTGCTGTCCCTCATCCGCAGCGAGCTGCCAGCTCCCGTATCCAGATCATAGAAACAGACAATATTATAATCAATACTGAGCGCCTGCACCAGCTCCATATGGCGTCGCTCTTTCTTTTCCTCCTGCTGCTTCTGAGCCGTGCAGTCCAACAGGAAACGCTGATAGAATAGCTCTCCTTTTTCTTTCAGAAGCTTGACATTTCCCATAATATGCAGGATTGAGCCGTCCTTATGTCCTACACGGTACTCCACGCTGACGCTGTCGCCCTCTTTTTTCAGTTCCCGGATGGATGCCCGGAGCTTCTCCTTATCCCCGTCTAACACGGAGGCCGCCACCATGTCAAAGCCTTCCGCCATCAGTTCATCCTGAGAATCATATCCCAAGATATTGAGTGCGGCACGGTTCACGCTGAGGATACGGGATCCATCCACGGAATGGGTCATAACGCCGCACTCCATGGTCGTAAAAATGGTCTCCAGAGTATGATTCTTCTGGACGATCTCCTGTTCATAGGCCCGCTCCTGAGTGATATCAATCGCAACTCCCACTGTCCCCATGACACTCCCGTCCAGATCGTACAGCGGAGACTTGTATGTGGTAAGAAGCCTGGTTCCGTCTCCGGTCTTCACCGTTTCCTCGGATACACAGGTCTTTTTCGTATTCATGACCTCAAGCTCTGATTCGATGCAGGCCGGGTCGTCATGCTCTACATCCCAGATATACGC
>Ga0073906_1002765_pt1 | contig 21986 bp, 17 predicted proteins | sample Inofromicrocosms_FD_65485 | JGI IMG/M metagenome (GOLD analysis project Ga0073906, IMG submission 65485) | Mouse cecum microbial communities from Vienna, Austria - Inoculum for glucosamine and mucus D2O microcosms | ecosystem: Host-associated > Mammals > Digestive system > Large intestine >...
GCCTCGTCGCGGGGCACGGCATCGTAGTCCACCAGCTCCTCGTAGGTACCACTCACCTTCGACAGGGCCGAGCCGATGGCATTGGCGCAGCCGGCGTGCTCGGGAGCGAGCACCTGGCGGGTGCCGGCCAGATCCTGGGGCAGCACGATGGCGCCGCCGCCCACGAGTACCACGTCGATGGGATCGCTCGATACCTTCATCACGTCGATGGCATCCTCCACCATGGCGCGGATGGTCTCCATGGCGGCCTCGGCATGAGCCAGGGGCAGCCCGGCCACAAGCGACGCATCACCCACCTCGGCCATCCCCAGGCGCACGGCTACGTCGGTGGCCGTGCACGTGTCACCGCCGAACACGAGCGCCCGCTCGGCGATCCGATAACCCACCGAATCGGGGCCCACCGTGGCGCTCACGGTGCCGTCGGCGCTCTCGCTCACGCGCACCACCGAACCGCCGCCGAGCCCGATGGATAGCACGTCGGGCATGCGGAAGTTCGTGCGCACGCCGCCGATGTTCACCGCCACCCCGCTCTCGCGCGGAAAACCGTTCGACAGGATGCCCAAATCGGTGGTGGTGCCGCCCACGTCGATGACGATGGCGTCGTCCACCCCGGTCAGGTAGCTCGCCCCGCGAATGGAGTTGGTGGGGCCGCAGGCGATGGTGAGGATGGGATAGCGCCGCGCGTGCTCCATGGTCATGAGGGTGCCGTCGTTCTGGGACAGGTACACCTCGGCCTCGGTGATGCCCTTGGCGGCCAGGCTCTCGGCGAAGCCCTCGGTAAACCGACGCGACACCTCGTTCAACGCCGCGTTCAGAATCGTCGCGTTCTCGCGCTCCACCAGGCCCATGGAACCGATCTCGCTGGACACCGAAAGGTGCACCTTATCGCCCAGCACCTCGCGGGCCACCTCGGCGGCGCGACGCTCGTCATCATCGCGCACCGTGGAGAACACGCAGGACAGGGCCACGGCGTCCACCTTGCCGCGCACTCCCTCGAAGAAGGCCCGGCAGGCCCCCTCGTCGAAGGCGGCCAGGCGACGGCCGTCGTACTCGAAGCCGCCCTCGATGATGGCCGACCCCCGGCTCACCGCGGCCAGGTCGTCGGCCCAGTCCACCATGGGCGGGATGCCCACCGAGGCCGGCGCGCCCACGCGTAGCACGGCCACATTTGCCAGGTTGCGGCGCTCCACGATGGCGTTGGTGCACTGGGTGGTGCCGAGCATGGCCCGGCCGATGAGGGCGCGGTCGGCCCCGCTGGCCTCCAGCACCGCATCCACCGCGTCCATGATGCCCGTGTAGATATCGTCGGATGTGGGCCGCTTCACCGCGGCCACCACCGCATCCTGCTCGTCGATGAGCACGGCGTCAGTGTTGGTGCCGCCCACGTCGATGCCGAGTTTGTACATGGCCCTATTCCCCCTTCTGCCCGCAGAGCTCTTCCACGGGCACGTAATCCACGTCGATGCCGAAATAGCGCGGCCCCACCAGATCGAGTCCGCGCGGAGTGCGCCACATATCGAAGCAAGTAAGCCCCACGGCCAGCACCCGCTTACCGTACTTGAGCGCATCAGTGGGCACGGGAATGAACGTCTCCGGGTCCACCAGGCAGATGAGGTCGGGCACCGTGGCGCGCACCTCGCCGTCCACCACGCACTGCAAGTTCTCGTTCTGGAAGTCGACGAAGGCGCGGCTGCCGCGGTACTCGCCGATGCCCTCGAGCACGGCTCGGCCAAAGTTGAAGGCCCCCCGCGTCTCGCGCAGCACATCGGCGATCTTGCCCTTGAACAGCTTGAACCCGCCGGTGAAGTGCAGGAAGTACTCCTCGGGGGTCATGCCGGCCGCCGCGGCGCCCTCTTTGGCGGTGCGGATGGCATGCCCCAGCTTCTGGGACCGCGTCACGATACCGTGGACGCCATAGGCCTTCACCGTGGGGGCATCCATGCAGTACAGGGCGATGGTCAGCGTGCCGCCGCAGGTGGTGGTGGCGGCCCGTGCGATGTCCTCGGTCCACTTGTTCGTCACCGTGGACAGCACCCCGGCGTTGCCCTTCTCGTCGATGAAGGCCATGGGGCTCGCGCTGGCCCCGCCGATGGCGAAGGTGGCCATCTGCAGCTCGGGGAAGGCGCGGCCCATGCCGTCGGCGTCCACCATGGGGATGCCGAGGCGCGCGGCGCAGGCGATGGGCAGCATGGAGTTCACGCCGCCGGCCTCGGCGGGCATGGTGGCGTAGACCGGGCGGTTGAAGAACATGCTCACCATGTCGAAGAGACGATGGAACTCGTGGGCCCCCACGCCCTTCTCGGTGAGGATGGTGGGCGCGCCCATGGATGCACTCGGCACCACGAAGGCGTCGTCGGGCAGCTCGTCGGCGCCGATAAGCCGCACCGGTCCGCACTCGCGCACGGCGGCCATGGCCGTCAGCTTGCCGATGTAGGGGTCGCCGCCCCCGCCGGCGCCCAGCAGCGTGGCGCCCAGGGCGATGTCCTCGATGTCGTTCAGGCCGATCTCTCTCATAAAGCCTCTCTCTCAGGTTCGAAGTCCGCAACGGTATCGCAGGCCGCGGCACGCTCGGCGCCGTGGGCCGTAGAGGTATCGGGGGTGCGCCAGCGCACCGGCCCCGTGAAGCGGCGCCGGCCCGTGGCGTAGTAGACCAGGGTATAGGAAAGTATCGAGGCTGCAAGCGCGTTTACCGGCCCCAGGAAGAAGGGCAAGCTGAGAAAGGCCAGCCCCGGCACTTCGACGAAGGCACCACCCGTGACCAGACCCACGATCACACCCGCCCCGAGGGCCGCCGCACCGGGCACCGAGAAGCCTTCGACGAGCTCCACGTTCTCGGGCCGCGCGCGGCGCACGATCCAGTAGTCGGCCACCACCGCGCCGGCCAGGGCCGGGGCCGTAGCCGACAGAAACGACAGGAACATCTCGAACTGCCCCAAGATGCCCCCCAAGGCCAGCGCGATGCCGGCGATGCCCGCCACGAGCGTCGTCACCTTGCTGCCGCTCTCGTCGCGGCCGAGCATGACGGCAAAGCCGAGACCGGCGGAGTACACGTTGCTCGCGTTCACCGTCCAGGCCGACAGTGCCAGGGCCAGAAGCCCCACCGCAGGAAGGCCGATGGAGTTCATGAGCACCGCCACGTCCCCCTCGCCGGTCACGATGGCCAAAGCCGCTGCGCAGGCGAGCGCCATCAGGGCCGCGGGCAGCACTCCCACCACGCAGGACAGCACCGCGTCGCGGCGCGTGCGGGCGAAGCGCGCGATGTCGCCGGCGGTGAACCCCGCGAAGGCGAACAGCCCGATGGCCAGGTTCACCCCGGTCAGAAAGCCGATGGCGTCGGCGGGCGCAGGGGCAAAAGCAACCAGGGGCCCCACCCCGCCCTCACCAGCCAAAGATGCGGCCACCCCGTAGAGGCAGACTGCCATGAGGAAGGGCGCCGCCACGGTGGACAGCCAGCGCAGCCCCGAGAAGCCAATCACCGCCGTGACCAGCATGAGCAGCCCCAGTCCCAAAGCGCAGGCCCATTCGGGAGCCGCGACAGTGAAGGTGGCCGCCAGCATAAGCGACAGCGACGCGCCGCACACGGCCGTCTGCACACCGAACCAACCCACGGTCACCACGCCCACGATGAGCGACACGACCCAGCGCGCCCCGCCAACACCGAGGGCCGGGGCCGCCAGCAGCGCCGTCGGCGCGCCGGTATCCGACGCCTGCATCGAGACGAAGCACATATATATGACGATGAAGCCGAAGCCCGCCAAGGTGGCCAAAGCCGAGCCGCCCAGGCCCAGGCCCAGCCCCAAAGCCGCTCCCACCATCAGCGTCGGGGCGCTGAACATGCCCCCGGCGCGGATGACGGCGATGGCCTTCCAACCCTTGCGGTCCGCCTCGTCGACGCACAGATCGGCGCCGAGTCCCTTCGATTCCATGGCGGGCGCATCCCCTTTCCAATCTCTTGCGCACCGTCCCCACGGCGCAAATCAAACTCCGCCAGCATACCATCGCGGCGCGGAAACCGCCGTTTAGCGACGGGTGGAACCAGGCAGACGGATTCCTTTCCCATTGGAAACACAAATGAAAAGCAAGCAAGATATTATTTCTCCATTCTGCATTCAGCAGAAGCACATGTATCGGCAGCGCCGGTCCGATGGGGAAAGACGCCGCGCCGCCGCATTTGAGAGAGAAGGATTGCCTATGACAACTGAAAAGCAATTCGAAGAGGCCGCCGAGGCTGAGAACCGCGACATCGATTACTCGCTGTCGCGCGTTCCCGCCAGCGCCAAGCAGCCGTTCTGGCGCATCCTCTTCATCCGTATCGGCGCCATCTGCTGCGTGTCCCAGCTGATGCTGGGCGCCGCCCTCGGCTACGGCATGACGTTCTTCGACGCCTTCGTCTGCACTATGCTCGGCTCGGTGCTGCTGCAGGTCGTCAGCTGGGCGCTCGGTACCGCCGCGGCTCGCGAGGGCCTGTCTACCAGCCTTCTTTCCCGTTGGTGCGGTCTGGGCAAGGGCGGAAGCGCCCTGTTCGGCGGCGTGGTCGCCATCTCCATGGTCGGCTGGTTCGGCGTGCAGAACTCGGTGTTCGGCCAGGGCATGGCCTCCATCGTGCCCTTCACCGACTTCCTCGGCACCGAGGAGATCATTCCCGGCGTGACCGGCGAGTACATCCTGTGGGCCATCATCACGGGCCTGTCCATCACCCTGCTCGTGGTGTTCGGCATCAAGGCCATCGCTAACTTCGCCACCATCTTCGTGCCGCTGTTCGTCATCGTGGTCATCGTGGCCGCCGCCATCGTGCTGCAGGGCCACTCCATCGGCGAGCTCATCGCCGCGGCTCCTCCGGGACCGGCTTTGTCGATCGGCGCTGGCACGACCATGGTCGCCGGTGGATTTATCGCCGGTGCCATCTGCACTCCCGACTACGCCCGCTTCCTGAAGAACGGCAACCAGGTGTTCTGGATGACGCTCATCGGCACCTTCCTGGGCGAGCTGGGCATGAATCTCTTGGCCGTGCTTCTGGCCAACGCCATGGGCACCGAGAACGTCGTCGACATCATGATGGGCACCTCCGGCATCATCGGCGTGATCATCGTGGTCGCCTCCACCGTGAAGCTGAACGACATCAACCTGTACTCGTCCAGCCTCGGCCTGGCCACCATGATCAACGCCCTGTTCAACAAGGTGTCCAACCGCAACGCCCTGGTGTGGGCCCTCGGCATCGTGGGCACCGTGCTGTCGGTGGTGGGCATCATCAACTACTTCACGAGCTTCCTCACCCTGCTCGGCGTGGCCATCCCGCCCGTGGCCGGCATCATGGTGGTGGACTACTTCTTCCTGCGCCGCAGCCGCGCCGTCCTGGAGGAGACCCGCAAGGAAGGCATCCTGCCCCGGCGCGTGGAGAACTGGAACCCCATCACCATCATCTGCTGGCTCGTGGGCTTCGGCATCGGCGAGGTGTCCAGCATCTATGCCATCGGCATCCCGGGCCTGAACTCGCTCATCCTGGCGGGCCTGCTGTACTGGGTCGTCATGGTGGTGGCCGCCCGCGTCAAGGGCGTGCAGAACATCACCTTCAAGGAGACCGACGAGGTGCTGTAAGCCGCAGCGCACCGCACGCGCAAAAAGGGCGCCGGAAGCATTTCCGGCGCCCTTTCTTTATGGGATGGGACAGAAAAACGAGTCGCTCGCCTAGGGCAGCAGCACGTCGTCGTAGAGCTCGGGGCGACGGTCGCGCAGGTAGGGCGGATAACGGCCGTCCATGCGGCCCGCGGCCACATCCGCCAGGTCGATGTCGGCGACAAGGACGCCCTCGGCCTCCCCCTCCAGCTCGGCGATGATGTGGCCGCGCGGATTGCTCACATAGGAATGGCCCGGCATCACCAGATCGTCCTCTACACCGTAGCGGTTCACGCAAGCCGCATACACCGTGTTCTCCAAAGCACGAGAGGGACCGTTGAGATACCAGCCGTCCATGTCCTCTTTGCACCAAGCGGCCAGGCACAGCACCAGATCGCACCCTTTCAGAGCCAGCATGCGGGCCGTCTCCGGGAAACCCATGTCGTAGCAGATCATGACGCCCACACGTCCGAAGTCGGTGTCGAACACGCCGCCGCCGTTGCCGCCGCGGAAGTAGAAGCGCTCGAGCGCCCACAGGTGCTGCTTGTCGTAGGTGCCCAGCAGGTTGCCCTCCCGATCGATGAACACCGAGCTGTTGTAGGGCACGGCGGTCAGCTCGCGGGTGAGGGCCACGCCGGCGGCCACGTAGCACCCGCCGGCCCGGGCCGCCTCCTGCAGCGCGCGCACCGTGGGGCCGTCCACCGGCTCCACCAGGTCGCCCAGGATGGGCCCGATGGCGTTCAGCTGGTAGCCCGTGGAGAACAGCTCGGGCAGCAGCACCAAATCGGCGCCGGCCTCGGCGGCCTCGGCGATCATCTGACAGGCGCGCTCGGTGTTCTTGGCGGGGTTGCCCAGCTCGGACTCGAACTGGATAAGGACGAGACGCACTGGACGAGATTCAGTCATGGGGCCTCCTCACAGCATCAAATCGCCCACGGCCTTCACGCGGATGCACAGGGCATCGCCGAGGTAGGCCATGGGGATATCCTCGACTTCGATCACTTCCACCGTGGCCGGATCGGCGCCGGCGGCGATAGCCTCGTCGCAGGCGCGGCGCTTCGACTCCTCGATGGCCTGGGCGCGGGGCGTCTCGGACAGCGAGAACACCTTGGCGATCTGGCCCGACACCTGGGCGATGGCGCTGCCGATGGCGTTGGCCACACCGAAGTGCGGCGGACGCAGCACCGCGCTCGCCCCTTCCAGGGCCTCGGGCGCCAGGATGGAACCGCCGCCCACGAGCACCACCTTCACGTCGCCGGCCGAGGTCTTCATAGCGTCCACGGCATCCTCGATGATGCGGACGATCTCGGCATAGCCGCGCTCCACCAGATCGGCGTCGAGCGAGGATGTGAGCGACGCGTCGCCCACCTCGGGCGCCAACCCCCGGGCTGCCACGATGTCGGTGGCCGTGACCACATCACCCCCGAACACGAGCGCGTCGCGGGTCACGCGAAAGCCCACGGAATCGGGGCCCACGGTGACCGAGCCGTCCTCGGCACGGCGCACGATGGAGCCGCCGCCGAGCCCGACGCTCACCAGGTCGGGCATGCGGAAGTTCGTGCGCACATCGCCGATCTCCACGGCCACCATGGACTCGCGGGGAAAACCGTGGAACAGCACGCCCACATCCGTGGTGGTGCCGCCGATGTCCACGACGATGGCGTCCTTCTCCTGGGTGAGGAACGACGCTCCGCGGATGGAGTTGGTGGGACCGCAGGCGATGGTGAAGATGGGATAGCGCTTGGCGTAGTCCACCGACATGAGGGTGCCGTCGTTCTGGCCGAGATACACGGCCACATCCACGATACCCTCGGCGGCCAGCGCCTCCTCGAAGCTGTCGGCCGTGGTGCGGGCCACGTCCACCAGCGCGGCGTTCAGGATGGAGGCGTTCTCGCGCTCCAGAAAGCCGAGCGAGCCGATCTCGGAGGACACCGAGATGGGGAACTCCTCGCCGAGCTCGGCGCGCAGCACCTCCACGGCACGGCGCTCGTGGGCATCGGACACCGGCGAGAACACGCTCGTGACCGCCACGGACTCGAAGCCCTCCTCGCGCACCACGCGGGCCACCTCGCGGATCTCGTCCTCGATAAGCGCGCTGATCTCGCGGCCATCGAACTCGTGGCCGCCGTGCACCAGAAAGTCGCGCACGCGCATGGCGCTCTTCAGCTCCTCGGGCCAGTCGGCCATGCAGCTGATGGCCGTAGTGGCCGGGGCCCCGATGCGCAGGGCGGCCACCTTGTTCAGGCGGCGGCGCTCCACGATGGCGTTGGTGCAGTGGGTGGTGCCCAGCATGGCAAATCCAATGTTCGCCGCGGCCTCGAGGCCGATCTGGGAAACCACCTCGTGCATGGCGGCCTTGATGCCGCCCATGACGTCCTCGGTGGTGGGGCTCTTGGTAGAGGCGACCAGGTTCAGGTCGCCGTCGATGATCACGGCGTCGGTGTTGGTGCCGCCCACATCGATGCCCAAGCGCCAGGTGCGCTTCTCCTCTGCCATTATCGGCCTCCTTCCGTCGCCGCCAGTTCCTCGACGGGCACGTAGTCCAAGTCGTAGCCGAAGGCGCGCGGCCCCACGACCGCCAGGCCCTCGGGGGTGCGCCACTGATCGTCGCAGGGCATGCCCACCACCACGATGCGGGCGCCGTACTTCAGGCCCTCGGTGGTCACCGGCGTGCCGGATTCCATATCCAGTGACATGATGAGGTCCGGCGAGGTGCACAGGGCCCGGCCGTCGGCCCGGGCGATGATGTTCTCGTTCTGGAACTCGATGACCAGCTCGCGGCCCTTGTCGTCGTCCAGGCCGGCCACCACGGCCCGCCCGCGCACGAACATGCCGTCGGTGTTGCGCTCAACATCGACCACCTTGCCCTTGAACAGGCGGTGCCCGCGGGTGACCTCGAGCACGGCGGCGATGGGGTCGGCGTGCATCTCACGGGCCTCGCGCAGGGTGCGGCCGATCTTCTCGCACAGCGTGGGCGTGCCGGGAATGGCGAAGTCCTTCAGCTGACGGCCGGTGCACATGTAGGAGGCCAGAATGGTGTAACCGCCCATGACCGAGGTGGCCTGGCGGGCGATGCGCTCGAGCCAGCGATCGTCGATGGCGCGCACAGTGACGGTGTTGCCCTTCTCGTCGGCGAGCACCGCCGGCTGGCCCTTCACGCCGTTGATGCCCAGCGTGGTCATCTGCAGCTCGGGGAAGGCGCGGCCCATCAGATCGCAGTCCACCACGGGGATGCGGCGGGTGGCGCCGAGAATGAATGGGATGGTGGAGTTCACGCCGCCGGCCTCCACGGCGTAGATGGCGTAGGGCTCCACGCCCAGCTCCTTCACCATCTCGTCGTAAGTGGCCATGGGCTCCAGGCCGCTGCAGATTTTCTCCACCATGATGGTGGGGGCGCCCATCATCTGGGACACCACCACGACGGCATCGTCGGGCACCTCATCCGGCGTGATCAGTTCCACGTCGCCGTACTTGCGAATGGCCTCGATGGCCATAAGCTTGCCCACATACGGGTCTCCCCCGCCGCCGGCGCCCAGCACCGTGGCGCCCAGGGCCATATCCTCGATTTCATCGACTCCGATAAAGCGTCTCATAATGGCATGTCCCCTTCGGTCGTTACATACTTGAGTGAGATTGTAGTCGAAAAGCGCTGACCCGACGTTACCCTCTCGGCCGCGCAGCGTTAAAATGACGCACACGGTCATAACAGAAAGGGTTTCCCATGATTCTCAAGCAATTGATCGAGCTGTACGACCTGCTGGACTCCCCCGCCGCCAGCGGCGAGGCGGCCCTGGCCTATCTACGCTCCATCGATCCGGACTGCGACGCCGAGACCTACCCGCTCACCAGCGCCAAGGGCTCCACCGATATGATCCGCATCCGCATCCCCGGCACGAACGGTCGCGCCGTCGGCGGCAATGCCCCCACCATCGGTCTTCTAGGCCGCCTGGGCGGCCTGGGCGCGCGCCCGGAGCGCATCGGGTTCGTGTCCGACGGCGATGGGGCGCTCGTGGCCCTGGCCTGCGCGGCGAAGCTCTTGTCCATGCGCGTTCGCGGGGATGTGCTCCCCGGCGACGTGTTCGTGTCCACCCACATCTGCCCCCATGCCCCCACCGCGCCCCACGAGCCGGTGCCCTTCATGGGCTCGCCAGTGTCCATGGCCGAGGTGAACCGCGAGGAGGTGGGCGACGGCGCCGCCGAGACGGGCGCATGGCCCCTGGACGCCGTGCTGTCGGTGGACACCACCAAGGGCAACCGCATCATGAACGAGCGCGGCTTCATGATCTCGCCCACGGTGAAGGAGGGCTGCATCCTGCCCGTGAGCGACGACTTGGTGACCCTGGCCGAGATGGCCTCGGGCCGCCGCGCGCGCACCTACCCCCTGTCCATGAACGACATCACGCCCTACGGCAACGGGCTGTACCACCTGAACTCCATCTTGCAGCCCGCCACCGCCACCGCCGCGCCCGTGGTGGGCGTGGCGGTCACCACCGAGGTGCCGGTGCCCGGCTGCGCCACGGGGGCCACGCACCTGACCGACCTGGACGAGACCGGCAGCTTCATGATCGAGGTGGCCAAGGCCTTCGGCGCGGGCAGCTGCGCCTTCTACGATCCGGCCGAGCTTAAGCGCTTCCATGCCCGCTACGGATCCATGGCCCATCTGCAGACCATGGGCAACCTCCCCGCGGAGAACGAACATGCCTAGGACTGGCGCGCTCGGGGCGAGCGACGAGCTGAGGGAGCGGGCCCGAGCCATCTTGACCCGCAACGCCAGCCTGACCGCGAAGGAGAGCCTGACCGTGGTCACCGATGATGCGACCCGCGAAGTGGGCGAGCTGTTCTACGCCGCCGGCTGCGAGCTGGGCGCCACCACGGCCCTGCTGGTGATGCCCGAGGGCCGTGTGGCCGGGGAGGAGCCGCCCTCGGCCGTGGCCGCGGCCATGGCGTCGGCCGATGTGGCCCTGTGCGCCACGGCCAAGTCGCTCACCCACACCCGGGCCCGCATCAACGCCGCCGCGGAGGGCACCCGCGTAGTCACCATGCCGGGCATCACCCTCTCCATGCTCCAGGCCGGGGCCTGCTGCGCCGACTACGAGCGCGTGGAAGCGCTCACCGCCGCGATGACCGCCCGCCTGGACGCGGCCCGGACGGCCCGTATCGAGAAGGACGGCCACACCCTGGCCTTGAACCTGGACGGGCGCCCCGGCGTGCCGAGCCCGGGCGTGTTCCGCACACCGGGGGCCAGCGGGAACTTCCCGTCGGGCGAGGCCTACATCGCGCCTGTGGAGGACGCAGGAAGCGGCACCATGGTCATCGACGGCAGCATGGTGGGCATCGGGCGCTTGAGCGAGGCCGCCCCGATGATCGTGCACCTGGAGAACGGCCGCCTTACGGCCATCGAAGGCGGCGATGAGACCGGTCCCTACGCCGAGCGCCTGGCCGTGCTGTTCGAGCGCCCCGAGAACGGCACCATCGCCGAGCTGGGCATCGGCACCAACGAGTGCGCCCTGCTGACGGGCAACATCCTCGAGGACGAGAAGATCTACGGCACCGTGCACATCGCCTTCGGCACCAACGCCTCCTTCGGGGGCGCCACCACGGCCGACTGCCACCTGGACGGCATCATCGTGAACCCCACGCTGTACCTGGACGACGAGCTGGTCATCGATCGCGGAACCTTCGTGGCCTGAGGCTACGGGGCTGGGGGGGGCTGCGGGCGGAGCTGCGGCACCGACCCGCGCCGAGGGTGCAGGTTGCACGGCCTCGGCCCGCGCCGAGGCCGTGCAACCTGTCCCGAACCGCAAGCGGGGCGCCCGCAGGCGCCCCGCTTTTCTTATCGCTGCCACACAAAGACCGCTTCCGCCCCGCGGCGCGTCCACTCCCCTTCTAGGCCTCGCGCAGGCTTCCCTCGAAGGTGAAGCGGCCCATCTTGGTACCGCCGAGCACGTGCACGTGCAGGTGGCCCACGGTGGCGGCGGAGTCGGGACCGGTGTTCACCACGGTGCGGTAGCCGCTCTCGCCGATGCCTTTCAAGCGCGCGACTTCGGGCACGACGCTCATCATGTGGCCGATGACCTCGGCCGGCACATCGGCGGCCAAGTTGTCGTAGTGCACCTTCGGCACAATGAGGGTGTGCACCGGCGCCTCGGGCTCGATGTCGTCGAAGGCGTAGCAGATATCGTCCTCGTACACCTTGGCCGACGGGATATCGCCGGCGACGATCTTGCAGAACAGGCAATCGTCCATGGGAACTTCCTTTCTCTCTCACAGCGCCATCATAGCGCTCTTACCCTCGCTGAGCCACACGCAGGAAGCTGACGGGACGCAGTCCCTCGGCAGCATACCCCTCCGCCACGGTGGCCGCCAGAAGCTCGCGCACGAACGCATCGGCGCGCAGACTGCCCGTGGGCTTGGCCTCCAGGGTGAAGCGCACGGCATCGCCGTCAAGCTCCACCGGTCCTACCAGGAAGTCGGCCACGGCCAGCGCCTTCTCCTTCTTCTTGCGCACCACGGTGATGGTCTCGGGCACGATGAGCGCCGCCGGTGCCGCCGACAGCTGCACCTCGTAGGTGCTCACCGGACAGGCCACGCTGGCCGCGGCTGCCTTGGGCTCCACATAGCACGCCTCGGTCGGCATGAGGTCGGCGGGACTTGCCGCCTGCAGGGCCGCCAGCGCCTTGGCCGGGGGCACGTAGTCGGTGAGGAACAGGTCGAAGAACTCGGATGTGCCGCCTACGCCCACAGGCAGCGCCGCCCCGAAGGCGATGCGCATGTGGGGCGAGAAACCCTGGCTCACGGCATAGGGAAGCCCGGCACGGCGCACGGCGCGCTCGAGGGCACGGGCCAGCTCCAGATGGGACAGCATAGCAAGACGCCCCGTCTCCCGAAAGGTCACGCGCAGGCGGAACAGACGCGGATCGGCCATCAGTTTCCCTCCATCTCGTCTGCGGAACCACCGTCAACGTGATCGGCATCTCCCATCGCGGCAGAGCCTATCACCCTGCGGTAGGGGTTGGCGGCCCCCGCACCCGTCTTCCCCACGCGCTCCTCCATCAGCTCGATATCGGCGCCGAGCGTGGGACAGGCCCCGCAGGCGGAGCAGTTCTCGAACGTGCAGTCGGGAGTGGTAACGCCCTCCTGGGCCCGTGCGCGCTCCCGCGCCAGGAACTTCGGGCTCACGGCAGCGGTGATGTGCGCCCAGGGCAGCACGTAGTCGGTGGGGAAATCGGCCTGGGCGATGCGGGCCGGATCTATCCCGAGCGCCTCGGCGGCCCCGGTCCACGCCTCCTCGTTGAAGTGCTCGGTCCAGGCGTCGAAGCGGGCGCCGCGGCGCCACGCCTTCTCTACCCAGGCCGCCGCCTCGCGGCCGCCGCGGCTCATGACCGCCTCCACGAACGAGGTGGCGGGATCGTGGTAGTGCACGTCCACCGCCTTGTACTTCACCGAACGCTTCAAAAGCCCCACGCGCCGCAGCGTCTCCTCGGGCGAGATCTGCCCGTCCCACTGGAAGGGCGTCTGGGCCTTCGGCACGAACACGGCGCACGACACGCTCATGCGCACGCTGCCCCGCTGCTCGGGGGGCACGGCGGCCTTGGCGCGATCGTAGGCCCGCTGGGCCAAACTCGCGATGCCCTTGATGTCCTCGTCGGTCTCGGTGGGCAGCCCCACCATGAAGTACAGCTTGCAGCGGCGCCATCCGGCGGCGAAGGCCGCATCGATGGCGCTGAACAGATCGTCCTCGGTCACGTTCTTGTTGATGACGTCGCGCAGCCGCTGGGTGCCGGCCTCGGGCGCGAAGGTGAGGCCGCCCTTCTTCTGGCCGGCCACCAGCTCGGCCATCTCCACCCCGAAGACGTCAAGGCGCTGGGAGGGCACGCTCACCCGCACGCCGCGGCCGGCGCAGGCGTCGTTCACCCGGGTGAGGATCTCGGCGATCTGGGAGTGGTCCGTGGAGGACAGCGAGGTGAGGCTCACCTCGTCGTAGCCGGTCTCGGCCAGGCCGCGCACCACGGCGTTCACGATGTTGTCGGCCGAGTGCTCGCGCACGGGCCGGTACATCATGCCGGCCTGGCAGAAGCGGCAGCCGCGGGCGCACCCGCGCAGCACCTCGATGTTCAGGCGGTCGTGCACCACCTCGGTGTAGGGCACCACCATGGGCTCGTGGGCGTCGGAGGCAGCGAAGCCCTCAAACACCCGCTTGTCCACCACGGGCGGCACGTCGTCGAACAGGGGCTCCACCCAGCTGCCCGCCGCCTGGGCCTCGGCCTCGTCGCGCCAGCGGTACAGGCTCGGCACGTAGGCGCCGCCCACCTCCCGGGCCAAAGCCCGCAAGATGGCATCCCGCGGGGCAGCCTCGGAGCGCAGCCTCCGAATGAGGGACAGCGCCTCGGGCAGCTGCTCCTCCCCTTCGCCCACCAAGATCACGTCGAAGAAGGGAGCGTAGGGCTCGGGGTTGTAGGCGCAGGGACCTCCCGCCAGCACGATGGGATCGTCCTCGGCCCGCTCGTCGCTGCGCAGGGGGATGCCGGCCAGATCCAGCGTCTCCAGGATGTTGGTGGCCGCCAATTCGTGGGGCAGGGTGATGCCCACCGCGTCGAACTCAGCCACCGGGGCACAGCTCTCCAGCGAGAACAGTGGCACGCCCGCATCGCGCATGAGGTCGGCCATGTCCACGGCGGGCAAGAAGGCCCGCTCGGCCCCCATGCCCTCGGTGGCGTTCACCGCGTTCACCAAAATGCGCACGGCCTGATTGGCCTGGCCGAGCTCGTAGGTGTCCGGGTAGATCATGCAGAATTGGAAGGGGGCGTCGTCCTTCACGACGCAGCCCCACTCGTGGTTCAGATAGCGGGCCGGCCGCTCGACGCGGGCGAGCAGCGGCTCCACCCGCGGCCAGAGGTTAGTGCTTGGCATGGGCTCCCTTTCCGCTCTTGCCGCGCAGGCCGCGCCACGTAGCGCGCCCCGCCTCTTTGGCGGTATCGACCACCTTGCGGCCGGCCGGGGTGGCCGCCGCCCTGCTCGTGGCCTCCACGGCCTCGTTGCGGGCCTTCTGCACTACGCTGGCCACACCCACGATGTCGCCGCCGGCCTCGAAGTACTCGATGGCGGCCCGACCCATGGCCTCGGTGCCGGCAAATCCCACGGCGCCCTTGATGGCCCAGCCGAGCACCGGCACCACGCCCACGGCGGCACGCGCGATGTTGCGGAACAGGAAGGCCCCGCCCACCACAGCGGCCAGCTCCTTGATGCGCTCGGCCGACAGGGGCTGGCCGTAGGCGGCCGCAATCTGCAGCAGCATCTTCGCCTGGTTCAGGGTCATGATGGGCATGTCGGCCCCGGGGATGAACACCACCACGCCCACACCGGCGTTCTGGATGGCTGTGGCCCGCACCGCATCCAGCGATAGCGGACGGCGCACGAAGGGGAAGGCCAGGGCGAAGGCGAGCTTCTTCTCGCGGCAGGCCGCGATGATCCACCCTCCCATGCGGTGGTCCAGATCGGCTGCGGCCTCGTCCGTCAGCTCGATGGGCTCATCGGCAGCGGGCTTTGCCTCCACGGGCACGGCCCGCTCGACGGCCTCCAGCGCCTCGGGCACCTCGGCGGCCTCCTCCTCGGTCCGGCCGGCCGTCATGCGCCGGGTGACCGTCTCGGCCGCATCGCCCCAGGGCGTCGGTCGCGTCATATCGGGGGCGACCACATCGCCCTCGGGAATGGGGAAACCGGTCGCCTCGGCAGCGGCGATCACGGCATGGGGGGAGGCAGTGACCACCATCACGGGGATGCCGGCACCCCTCACATGGGCCGCCGCCTCGCCGATACGGGGCGACTCCCCCGCCACGATGACGGCCATGTCGTCAGCACCGTAGGGCTCGGGCAGCGCGCCGTCGTCCAGGTAGCCCAACGTCACCCGGGTACGCGCCCCGGCACTCGCGAAGGCGCTGCGCACATGGCCCACCATATCTCCCGGGGCCGTTTCGTCAAGATAGACCGACACCGCCAGCGGCGTGTTGCGGGCAGCGTCGATGTCGGTAGCCGCGCGGAGAAGCGCGGGGATGTCGAGGGGCAGGTTCATTAGGCAGCCTTCCTTCCTTGCATCGAGCGATGCGACCACACCGAGCCGATGAGCCCGATGAGCGCGAAGTTGACGATCATGAACGAGGAGCCGTAGCTCACGAACGGCAGCGGAATGCCTGTAATGGGCATAAGTCCGCAATCCATGCCGATGTTCTCGAGAATCTGGAACAGCCACATGCCGACGACCCCCATCACGATGAGCATGCCGAACAGGTTGTCGGCACCCCGGGCGATGGACAGGCAGATGGCAATGAGGGCCGCGTACAGGGCGAGCAGGCCCACGACGCCCACAAAGCCCAGCTCTTCGGCGAGCACGCAGAAGATAAAGTCCGTCGGCGCCTCGGGCAAAAAGCCATGGGTCGACTGGGTGGCGTTCAAAAGACCCTTTCCGAACAGGCCGCCGCTGCCGATGGCGATCTTGGCCTGGGCCAGGTTGTAGCCATCGCCTGACAAGTCGGCCTCGGGGTTCAGGAACACGAGCAGGCGCCCGCGCTGGTAGTTCTTCAGCAAGCGGTACTCGTAGACCCCCGGCGACGTCTCGTATTTCAGCAGCTCGTCGACGGCGAACACCGCCGCGATGGCGGCAACGCCCGCCACGGCGGTAATAGCCAGATAGCGCCCCCTCGCGCCGCCCATGACCAGAATCACTCCCGAGATGGCCAGGTACACGAGTCCCGTTCCCAGGTCAGGCTGCGTCATGATGCAGACGAAGGGAATAAGCAGCATCCCCAGCACCTTGCAGTACTCGCGCCAGTCGTCGAGAGTTCCCTGGTAGCGTGCGAGCAGGCTCGCGGCGAACAGCACGACGGTGACCTTCGCGAACTCGCCGGGCTGCACCTGCATGCCGATCTTGATCCACGACTTCGCGCCCATGCCGGCATCGGTTCCCAGACCGGGAATGTGCGGCAGCAAGATAAGCACCACGTTGATGACGAGCAGCGCCGTGGTCATGTTGGCCAAACGCCGGTAATCGAAGCGCCACAGCACCGCCATGATCACCAACCCGACGCCGACACCGGCCAGCTGTCGGTTGAAACTGTACTTCTCCATCCCCTGAACCGCCGACCAGCACACGAGCAGGCCGTAGCTGACCAGCAAGGCGATCACCAGCAGGAAAGGCCAGTTGAAAAACGATAGCAGCGAAGGGCGCGCGGGACGACCCGAAGCGGCATGCGAGGCACGGGAACGGGCGCTGCCCTGGCTCGCGTGCACGGAGTGAATCTGGGGGAGCTCTGCCATAACCACCTCGCCTCTAGTCCTCGCGGCCGCCGGATTCGACGGCAATGGCCACCGACTCGCCGGGGGAGCCCGCGATGCGCTCGAGCGTCACCTTCGACTTCCCCGCTTCGACGTCCATCAGGGCGCCCATCACCTCGGCTACCACCGGGGCCGCCGTATCCGAACCGCCACCGCCCTGCTCCACGACGCAGGCCACCACGTACTTGGGCGCGTCGAAAGGCGCGTAGGCCACAAACCACGCCGTATCGTTCTCGTTCTGCTTCTCGCCGGTACCCGACTTTCCCGCCGCGTCAATGCTCAGCTCTCGAAAGAGCGGGCCCACGGAATGAGACTCGCGCACCATGTCGTGCAGCGAGTCGCGCACGTAGGCCAGGTGCGACTCGGTCATATCCATCGTGTGGGTGACTTCCGGAGCGAAAGTGACCACCGTCTCCCCCTCGCTGTTGCGCACTTCCTTCAGCACATGGGGCTTGTAGATGGTGCCCGTGGCCACGCCCGCGTAGGCGCAGGCGATCTGCAGAGGCGTCACGAGCACGTCGCCCTGGCCGATGATCATGTTGGTGTAGTCGCCGCCGCGCCACGTGGCCTCGGCGGGACGGTTGCGGAACGCCTCGGCCTTCCACGCAGGGGTGGGAATGCGTCCGACGGCCTCGCCGCCCAGATCGATGCCGGTCTGCTGGCCGAAGCCGAACTTCTCCAGGTATTCCTGGAGCGCCGTTTCCGAGAGCTCGCCGGTGCCGGCCGGCCCGTGATCGTAGAATGCCTTGCCGATCTCGTAGAAGACCACGTCGCACGAGTTCACGATGCCGCCGTGCAGGTCGAGCGTGCCGTGCCCGTCGTGGTTCCAGCACTTCTGGGGCACACCGGTGTCGAAGCCGTCCCACTCTCCGGTGCAGTTCCAGCTGCTGCCCTCGCCGGCGAACCCGTATTCCAGACCGGCGAGCGAGGTAAACGCCTTGAACGTGGAGGCGGCCATGAACTGCCCCGATACGACATTGTTGTTGAGTGGCGCGTAGGCGCCGTCCTCCTGATACTTGATCCACAGGTCTCCGGGAACTGTGCCAGTGAAACTCGCGGGCTCGAACGTGGGAAAACTCGCCATGACGACGACCGAGCCATCGGTCACGTCAAGCGCCACCACGGCACCCTTGCTTCCCTTGCCGGTGCCGATGACACCGCCGGAAGGCGCGATGAGCTCGGCCAGGGCCTTGTCGGCGACGTACTGGGCCTCGGCGTTGATGGTCAGGTAGATGTCGGAGCCCTTGGAGGGCTGAATGTCGCTCATCACCGACACCCGTCGCCCGCTGGCATCTACCATCACCTTGCTCTCGCCGTGTTCGCCGGCCAGATAGGCGTCGTAGGTGGCCTCGACCCCTGTCGTTCCCACGGTGTCGATGGAGAGGATCTCGCGACCCTCGGGCTGATTTTCCAAACTCTCGGCGTCCACGTTGCTCGTGTAGCCGAGCACGTGGGCCGCAAGGGCTCCATAGGGGTACTCGCGCTGAGAGCGCTCCTCCACCGAGATGCCAGGGAACGCATCGGCATGCTCGGCGATGAAGGCCACGTCGCGCAGACGCACGTCCTCCCCCACCATACGCAGGCTCTGGGCGCCGGCCTTCGTGTCGTTGATGCGCTGCACAATCACATTGGCCGGCAGCCCGAGCACCGTGGAGAGCCGGCGCACCACATCCCGGTTGTCGACAACCTCGGGATCGGCGAGCACCGCCTGGGCGGGCCGATTCGTAACCAGCGCCACCCCGGTGGCATCGTAGATGCACCCGCGCGGGGCCGGCGTCTTCACCGTCGTGTACAGGTTCTGCTCGGCGGCATCGGCGTATTCGGAATTGCCGAGAATCTGCATAGTCCACAACTTCGAGGTCAGCACCCCGAAGATGCCGGCCGCAACGACGCCCAACGCGGCAAAGCGCCCGGAAAGCCCGTCGGAGGGTTTGGCCGAAGCGCTCCCGCCCTCCGAGGAGGACACGGTCACGTCCCCCTCGCGCGCGCCCTTCGCGGCGCTCCGGCGCTCGAAGGGCGACGAGCCCACCCCGACGGTGTCGAGCTGGCTCACGCCTTTAGTCTGCCCTACGGAAGGAGACGAGCGGCGGGATCGGACGACAAGCACAACCGCCACGGCGGCCACAGCGATAAGGGCCGCGGCAAGGGCGGCGATAATGGCGACCAGCATCGGTCAGACCTCCTCCCTAGCGCAGGACCGGAGTTCCCGGCTGCCCCAAGGGCTTCTCCACGAGCACGCGAATCGCAATCGGATACAGCAGCAGGCCGATGACGCAATCATAGAGCATGCAGGGCAGCACCCGGTACAGGAGCGCCTCTCCAAAGGAAACACCTGCACCGCATGCCACCACCACCAGGCCGTAAAGCACTTCCACGAGCATGGTGGACACAAGAATGATGGTCACGGGCATGAACAGGGTATCGTTGTTCAGGGCCGCAAAGAGCCGCGATGCGAAAAACGTTACCAGCACGAGCACAAAGGCCATACCGCCCACCGGGCCACCGCCCACCAAGTCGAAGACGAGGCCGAGCGCGAGCGGGATGAGCGACCCCGCCTGATAAGGGGCGGCCACCGCTCGCACGACGCAAAAGGCGACGATGAAGTTCGGAATTGCCGAGAACAACGCGATGGCCGGCGCCACCATAATCTGAAGCAGCACAGCGACCACGGCGCCGATCAGCGCAGCCACGTTCTCGCGAGTGAGTTCCATCAGCGGCCCTCCTCTCCCCCGTCGGCATTATCGGCAGAGCCGTCCTCGTCAGCCGTCTTGCCGTCTCCCGATGCATCCGATGCGGCGCCATCCTCTCCGCCATCATCGTCAGGGGAATCGCCCGCACCGGCCTGATCGCTTTCGCCCTCAGCCCCTTGGGCGTCATCGGACGAGAAGCGCACCGTGCGATCGGCCGCATCGGATGCGGCGCTGAACACGACGAGGGCCTCCTGCAGCAGATCCACCGATCCGTTGGGGGCCACCACGATACGACGGCTGTCGTTGCCGGCGCTGCCTTCCACGCGGGCCACGGTGCCGATGAGCAGGCCGCGGGTATAGCTCCCGCCCAGACCGCTCGTCAGCACCACATCGCCGACCTGGATATTCACATCGGCGCTGATGTTCTCGAGGTACAGAAGCCCGTCAAGCGATCCGCGCACAATGCCCTCGGCACGGCTTGATTGCACCATGGCCGCCGCCCCCGACTGGGGGTCGGTCAGAAGGCGCACACGGCAGCTGTTGCCCGATACCGAGATGACCTGGCCGATAACACCGGTGGGACCCATCACGGTCAGGCCGGACTCGACACCCTGGTTCGAGCCCGCATCGAGCGTGATGTCCTGGTTCCACGCATCAGTAGAGCGGCCGATCACCCGAGCCGCCACACCCTCGATCTCGTAGGTATCCCGCAGGTTCAGCAGGCTGCGCAGACGTTCGTTCTCCAAGCGCTGCTCCTCGGCGGTGGTAAGCTGCTGGGTCAACTGCTCGTTCTGCTCGCGCAGGGCCGCCATCGTATCCTCGTCGGCGCCGTTGTCGGCATTGGCCTGCTCCGCCTCGTCGACTGCTGCACCCAAAGGGACGCTCGCCTGCTGCAGCGGAGCCGCAGCACCCTCGAAGAGGCTCTGCACCTTGTGAAGCGGTCCCTGCGCGCCCTCGGCAGCGTAGATTCCGAGGCAGGCCAAGGATACCGCCAGGGCGATGATGAGCGACACCCTCCCCGAGGATGTCTCGTTGTTCTGGAAATTGAGAGCCATATAGGTCGCGTCTGCCCTACTTGGAGCGCATGAGCGTCTGCTTCAGGGCCGTCGGCGTCTCGAGCACCTTCAGGCAGCCGGACACCACGTTGGTAAGCGCCGTCTCGGACACCCACACGGGAATCTCCAGCTTGTCAGTGAGATAGCGGTCGAGGCCCGACAGGAGGCCGCCGCCGCCCGTCAGCAGAATACCGTTCTGAATGATATCGCTGGCCAGGTCGGGGTTGGTCTTCTTGAAGGTGTCCTTGATGTGCAGCACCATCTCCTCGATGGGCGCCTGCAGAGCCGCACGCACATCCTCGGACTGGATGGTCACTTCCTTGGGCTGCTCGGTGTACACGTCCTGGCCGGAGATGATCATGTCGCGCTCGCGGCCGTCCTCGAAGGGAAGGATGGAGCCGATCTTGATCTTGATGACCTCGGCCGTGCGCTCGCCGATCTTAATGCCCAAAAGGTCGCGCAGATGCATGGCAATGGCCTCGTCGAGACGATTGCCGGCCAAACGCAGCGAGCTGGAGGTCACGATGCCGCCGAGCGAGATGACGGCCACCTCCGTGGTACCGCCGCCGATGTCCACCACCATGGAGCCAGTGGGCTCGGTCACGGGCAAGTCAGCACCCATGGCCGCGGCCATGGGCTCCTCGATGAGGTAGGCCTGGCGGGCGCCGGCCTGGATGGCGGCCTCGAATACGGCGCGTTTCTCCACCGAGGTGGCGCCGCAGGGAATGCAGATGACGATACGGGGCTTCGGCTGCCAGGGATACTTCCGCTCGGAGGCCTTGTTAATGAAGGCCGACAGCATCGCCTCGGTCACATCGTAGTCGGCGATCACACCGTCTTTCAGCGGATGCTCAGCCGAAAATGCGTCGGGCGTGTGGTTGATCATGTTCTTCGCCTCATGACCGACGGCCAGCACGCGATGGGTAGACTTCTCTATGGCGACAACCGAGGGCTCGTTGATGACGATCCCCTCGCCGGTAATGGCAACAAGGGTATTGGCAGTCCCCAGGTCAATGGCCATGTCCGCCGACATTTGACCGGTCAGGCTGGAGAACATATCAAGGAATGACATACAGGCAAACCCTTCGTAGTACGTATAGGTTACAGTCAGCCTTAGATTTTAGCACACGCCCCGTCAAGGCGTAGAAACTCCATAGGGAGAGGACGGTATGATAGCTCAAGAGGGTAATAAAAAAGGACACCTTGCGGGTGTCCTGATTATAGACGAGAAAAGCGCCCCCTGCGAGCGGAACGACCTGTCCTCCCGCGGCCTGGCGCCGCAGTACTTTCGGCGAGGCGG
>Ga0073906_1002784_pt1 | contig 21836 bp, 24 predicted proteins | sample Inofromicrocosms_FD_65485 | JGI IMG/M metagenome (GOLD analysis project Ga0073906, IMG submission 65485) | Mouse cecum microbial communities from Vienna, Austria - Inoculum for glucosamine and mucus D2O microcosms | ecosystem: Host-associated > Mammals > Digestive system > Large intestine >...
TAAAAAATCCCACACGCAATTGCGTATGGGATTTTTTGATTAACTCTAACTTGCCTTATACGGTGTATTCATATAAAATTTAGTGTTTTTCCAAATTCCCTATGAAATACACCGTTTCGCTCGGTTTTTTGTTTTTGCGATAATAAATTGCACATAATATGCACGACTTTTGCACATAATTATGTTGACAAAAGCGGGTTTATGTAATATAATGACACTATAGGAGGATTATTATGTCTACCGTAAACGTAACGATAAGAATGGATGAAACATTAAAACAGCAAGCCGACGAACTGTTCGGTGATTTTGGGCTGTCTTTGAGCGCGGCTTTTACAATGTTCGCTAAGCAAGCCGTGCGCGAACAGCGCATTCCGTTTGAAATAACGCGCAACAGTATTTCGGTCGCGCCGGATGCCGCACTGAAAGCCGCATCGAAAAAGCTAATTGATCAAAATACAGAAGCATACGGAGAGCTTGCCAAATGATTTGGTTATCCCAAGATCAAGTTATATACTTGCATGACGAGATCATAAACGCCACGGGCGGAAGTCACGGGGTACGCGACGACGGCATTTTACAATCCGCCTTACTTGCGCCGATGCAAACATACGACGGAAATGAGCTGTTTCCGTCCGTTATAGAAAAAGCCGCGCGACTTGCGTGCGGACTCACTCAATTTCACCCGTTTACAGACGGAAACAAGCGCATCGGCGCGCACTCTATGCTCGTCGTATTGGAGTTGAACGGCATATCTTTATCATATTCGCAAAAAGAACTATACGATATATTCATGCGCCTTGCCGACGGTAACGCCGAGTACTCCGACTTAACCGAATGGGTAAAAAATCACATCATTCCGTAGTTTTTGTTTATCCCAACCGAAAACTCAAAAAATCGGGTCTGCCCTTGCCGTTGTACGTGAAGTACAACGGCTTTTTGCCTTGCGCAATGTTTAACTTCGACGCAAAGCTTTTTGTCTCGCCGCGGTTATTGTCTATTTCGATAACGGCGACGGTGTTGCCGTTCAAGCCGTCCCTTACCGTTATTTTTCCTTTAGCTTTTCCGCGCACTGTAACGGATATACCGTGCGCGCAGCCGTCGAAATCGAAATACTTAAACCCCGCAGTCGCGCCGTCGCAAAAGTTTTTGACGTACTGATCGGGATCTCGCTCTCTGTCCTCGCCGCTCTGCGTAAAGTACGGGTGACAGCCCGCGGGACGTTTGAACAGCATAAATCTCGTGCCTTTTTTGGAAAACAAATGACACGCAATATTCGCGCCGTACTCGCCTTTCGCCGCGAGCGGCTTATCGTTCAATCCGCACGACGTAAGCTCCGCCTGCAAGAACCGCCCGTCGTCGGTGCGCGTTATCCGCTCGGCGCACGCCTGACGCGAAAAACAGTGATTGTTTGTATGGCGGTGATAAAACACGTAATACTCGCCGTTTATAAATTCTATACTGCCGTGCGTGTTCCCCAAATAGTTGAGCGGTTTATCGCTCAAGCCCAGATCGCCTATGCTCACGAGCGTGCCGCCGTAACTAAAACTTCCGAGCGGCGCGTCGCCGACGGCATAGCACAGCTCGTGTCCGTTCACCGACGAATAGATAAAGTAATACTTGTCGCCGAACTTGCGCATGCTCGACGCCTCGAAAAACTCGTGTCCCTCGAAACCCGTGCCGCGCGAGTTATGCACCGACTTTGCGATGCGCGCCGTAGGAAGCTTTACCGTGAGCATATCCGGCTCAAGCTCCGCGCCCATCGCGCCGTTGACGTTGCCGCGTCTGAAATCGGTTATCGGGTTGGGAAAGCGCGGCGCGAATCCCGTATACAGATACACTCTGTCGCCGTCGCGAAAAACAGCGGGATCGAACTGGTGCAAGTCTTTCCCTGCGCCCAAAACGCGCCCGTCGGGATAGCGCACTCTTCCGAGATATTCGTATTCGCCCGCAGGCGTATCGCACACCGCGACGCCGATCGTGCTCGTCGTGCCTATAAAATAGTACAGATAGTATCTGCCGTCGAGACCTTGCACGACGTCGGGCGCGTACATTTGAAAAAGCAAACCGCGACCCTTTACGGGGTCGTTTTTCTTGCGCCAAATAACGCCCTCGTACTTCCAATCGGAAAGATCGGTCACGGGCGCGGACCAACAAACGTAATCGTTCATGCAGAACGCCATGCCGTTAAACCTGTCGTGACTGCCGTAGACGTACACTCTGTCGCCGAATACGTGCGGCTCGCCGTCGGGAACATACTCCCAGCTCGGCATATACGGATTAAACGCTTGTTTTTTCATTTTTTCGCTTATTGTTTCCCGCTTTTCGGATTTACGAACGCTTTAATTCTTTTACGAAAGTGCGCATGCGCTCGAACGCCGTATCGAGCGCTTTAATAGACGAAGCATAAGTGCATCGCACGTGTTTTTTTCCGCACGCGCCGAACGCACTGCCGGGGACTACCGCGACTTTTTGGCTTTTAAGCAATTTTTCGGCGAACTCCTCGCCGTCGGCTGCGAACTTTTCGACGTTCGGGAACGCATAGAACGCACCGCACGGCGTCACGCATTCCAAACCCATATCGCAAAGCATGCCCACCGTGAACCTGCGCCGTCTGTCGTATTCGGCGCGCATAGACTCGACCTGTTCGTATTCGGTCTCACGCCCGTCCTTGAGCGCGGCGTACGCCGCTTCTTGGCTCGCGGTCGGCGCGCACATGATAGTGTACTGATGCACCTTTAACGCCGCGTCAGCCACGGGCTTGGGCGCGCACAGCCAGCCTATGCGCCATCCCGTCATGGCGAACGCTTTGGAAAATCCGTTGAGCGTTACGGTGCGCTCTTTCATTCCGTCTATGCTCGCCACGGCAATGTGCCGCCGCCCGTATGTAAGCTCGGCGTATATCTCGTCGGCAATGACGAACAGATTTTTACGCTTGATAACGGCGCAGATCTTTTCAAGCTCCTGCTTTTCGAGCGCCGCGCCCGTCGGATTGTTGGGATACGGCATGATTATGATCTTGCTCTTTTCGATCGCCGCGCGTTCCACGTCCTCGGCGGTGAGCTTGAATCCGTTTTCGCGCTTAAGCGGGATCGGACGGACTGCACCGCCGACAATTGCGACATTGGGCATATAGCTCACGTACGACGGATCGGGCACGAGCACTTCGTCGCCCGCGCTAACGAGCGTACGCAATGCGAGGTCGATACCTTCCGACGCGCCGACTGTAACTATCGTCTCGTTCTCGGCATAGTTTATGCCGAACCTGTCGCGATTGTAAATCGCTATCTCGCGCAAAAGCGCGGGATCGCCGCGGTTGGCGGTGTACCCCGTCCGCCCCGAGATCACCGACTTTATCGCGCTGTCGCGGTACAGCCACGGCGTGACAAAATCCGGCTCGCCCACGCCGAGTGAGATCGCGCCGTCCATCGTCGATACGAGATCGAAAAATTTGCGTATTCCGCTCGGCGGAATATCCCGAACGGTACGGTTTATAAAATCGTCGTAGTTCACGGCGTGACGGGCTGACGCTTCTCTTCGCTCGTCGCGGCGGTCACTCCGCCGATCTTGTACTTTTTAAGGATAAAATGCGTCGCGGTGGACAGCACCTTGTCCATGACCGACAGCTTTTCGCTGACGAACGCCGCCACTTCGCGCAGGTTTTTGCCTTCGATAAACACCGCGAGATCGTAGCCGCCGCTCATAAGATACAGGCTTTTTACCTGCTCGAACTTGTAAATATCCTCGGCGATCGCGTCGAATCCGCGGCCGTACATCGGGTTAACACGCACCTCTATGAGCGCTTCCACCGTGTCGCCGCCGAGCGCGTGCTCGTCCGTAAGCGCGGAATAACCCAAAATCACACCGCGTTTTTCAAGGTTCGTGATAGTCTTTTTTACGGTGTTCTCGTCGCTGCCTACGGCTTTGGCGATTTTATCCGCGGTAAGCCTGCAATCATGCTTGAGCAAAGCAAGTATTTCCGTTTCGATGTTGTTCATATTATTTCCTTTATGTAGCAGGCAACGCCTGATTTTTTTGATTGCTTTATTATCTTTTATTTTTTCAAAGTCGTTTCTTCACTTCGCGCTTACGCGCCCGTTCGGAACGACTAAATATATTTGTATGGTTTTGCACATTCTATTTTGTCATTCCGAGCGTTTTCTGCGTGCCGAAGAATCTTAACTTTATTGCGGCGAAGCCGCCGAATAATTCTTTATTCAAAATTCTTAATTATTTTTTACGGTCTCAAGCCCATGCCGCCCTCGAGCGTAATGGTCTCGCCCGACATATACTTAAAATCGGGCGCGGCTATCTGCACGCACACTCTGCCTATTTCAAGCTCGCTGTCGCCGTAATGCCCCATCGGCGGCATTTTTACGTTCGCTTTGAATGCGTCGGGGTACGCTTTTTCAAACTGCTCGAGCTGCGCCGTCCATGCGAGCGGACATATCACGTTTACATTGATCCCGTCCTTGCCCCATTCGGTGGCGGCGGCGCGAGAAAGTCCGCGTATGCCCTCTTTTGCGGCGGCGTACGAACTTTGCCCGTAATTTCCGAACAGCCCTGCGCCCGATGCGAAATTGATGACAGAGCCTTTGCTCTCTTTGAGATACGGATAGCAAGCTTTCATATAACAGAACGTGGAATACAGCCCCGAGTACAGAGCGAGATCGAACTGTTCCATACTGTGATCGGCGAGCGTTACTCCCGACGCCGACGCCTGCGCGTTGTTGACGAGCACTTGTATTCCGCCGAACGCCGTGACCGCCGCCTGCGCGACGCTCTCGGCAATTGCGAGGTTGTCCGCGCCCGCGCGTATATCAGCTTGCATTATCAATACCTTAACGCCGTACTTGCTCTCGAGTTCCGCTTTTGCGTCCTCGAGCTTTTTCACGTTGCGACCCGTGATAACTATGTTTGCGCCTTCTTTGGCGTACGCCGTGGCAATGCCGTAGCCTATCGACCCGCAACGCCCGTCGGACAATACCGCGCGTCCCGCGCCCGTAATAATAACTGTTTTACCGGTGAAAAATCCCATACTTCGCTCCTTTGCCGATCGTTTCCCGATGTTTATATTTTATATTTTACATTTTTATACGAATTTAGTCAAGCATACGCGCGACGTCGGCACAGACTTACGCACGCGCGTCAATCCGCATCGAATATGGGCGTAGACAAATACCGCTCGCCCGTGTCCGGCAAAACGACTACTACGGTCTTTCCCGCATTCTCTTCGCGCCGAGAAACCTCCGTTGCGGCAAACAACGCCGCGCCCGACGAGATACCTACAAGCAGCCCCTCGGTTTTTGCGAGCTTACGCGCGGCGGCGTACGCATCCGCCGTTTTTACGGGAATAATCTCGTCGTAAATATGCACGTCGAGCGTGTCGGGAACAAACCCCGCGCCGATTCCCATTATCCCGTGCGCGCCGCTCTCGCCTTTACATAGCGTTTGGGAGTCGAACGGCTCGACGGCGATGACTTTTATTCCCGCTTTTTTCTGCTTTAAGAACCTGCCCGCGCCCGACAGCGTTCCGCCCGTACCTACGCCGGCGACAAAAATATCCGCTTCGCCGTCGGTGTCTTCCCAAATTTCCGGACCGGTGGCTGCGTAGTGCGCCGACGGATTCGCGGCGTTCGTAAACTGCCCGAGCACGATCCCGCCCTCGGCGGCGGCTATCTCGTTCGCCTTTTCGATCGCGCCCGCCATGCCCGCCGCGCCGTCGGTCAATACGATTTCCGCGCCGTAAGCCTTGAGCAGTTTCCTGCGCTCCGCGCTCATCGTTTCGGGCATGGTGAGAATAACGCGGTAACCGCGCGCCGCGCCTATCGCCGCAAGCCCTATGCCCGTGTTTCCGCTCGTCGGCTCTACGATGACCGACCGCGGCTTAAGCAATCCGCGCTTTTCCGCATCGACTATCATGGCGAGCGCGGTTCTGTCCTTGACGCTGCCCGTGGGATTGAAAAACTCGAGCTTTGCTATTATCCTCGCCTTTGCTCCGCACTCCGCGCCGTACCGCTTAAGCTCCGCCGCGGGCGTTCCGCCCACAAGCCCGTCTATTCCGTCGTAAATATTCATTGTTATTACCTTGACCTCCTTATAATAAAATACTTTGAAAGCGCGGACGCGCCGTCGAACCTATAAAATGTCGAATCCCGCGATACTTCCGAACATAACGCCTCTATTTTGTCATTACATATATATAATAAGCGTTCCCGTCCCAAATGTCAATACCGTTGACAAAATTTTACTTTGTATTGTCATTCGCTTGACAAAATCCGCGCCCGATATTATAATTCATAGTAAGTTAGTATGATTTAGCTTTTCCGTGCATAACCGCGCGGAAAAACGGTCAAGACTATTTACGGAGAGACACATGAAAGTTTACGCAGACAACGCGGCAACAACAAAAATGTCGAAAACGGCGATTAAAGCGATGTTGCCGTACTTCGACGGCTGCTACGCCAATTCGTCGAGCTTGCACACCCCCGGGCAGCTCGCTAAAGACGCGCTCGCAAGCGCGCGCGCGGATATAGCGGCAACGCTCAACTGCAAGCCGAACGAGATATATTTCACATCGGGCGGCAGCGAGTCGGACAATCAAGCGATAATTTCGGCGGCTGCGGTCGGCGAGCGCAAGGGCAAAAAGCACATAATATCGAGCGCGATAGAACATCACGCGGTTTTGCATACTTTGGACAAGCTCAAAAAACGCGGGTTCGAGATCACGCTTTTGCCCGTTCACGAAAACGGGATCGTGCGTCCTGAGGATCTAAAAGCGGCGTTGCGCGACGACACCGCGCTCGTAACGATAATGTTCGCCAACAACGAGATCGGCACGATCCAACCGATCGCCGAACTCGGAAAGATCTGCCGCTCGCACGGCGTGTTATTCCATACCGACGCGGTGCAAGCCGTAGGGCATGTGAATATAGATATTCCGTCGTTGAACATCGACATGCTGTCGCTTTCGGCGCACAAGTTCCACGGACCTAAGGGTGTGGGCGCGCTGTACGTGCGTACGGGCGTTGCGCTGACCAACCTGATAGACGGCGGCGCGCAGGAACGCGGCAAGCGCGCGGGAACGGAAAATATCCCTGCGATCGTCGGTATGGCGGCGGCGCTCAAAGAATGCGCGGCGAAAATCGATGCGACGGCGAAAAAACTCGTTCCGCTGCGGGAACGGCTTATCGACGGACTGCTCGGCATACCGCACACTGCGCTCAACGGCGACAGAACCGAGCGCTTGCCGAACAACGTCAACGTCTGTTTCGAGGGGATCGAAGGCGAATCGCTTTTGCTCATGCTCGACGGCTGCGGAGTTTACGCCTCGAGCGGTTCGGCGTGCACGTCCGGCTCGCTCGATCCGAGCCACGTTCTGCTCGCTATCGGCAGACCGCACGACGTTGCGCACGGTTCGCTGCGTTTGACTTTTGCCGAGGACGCGACAGCCGAACAGATAGATTACATTATAGAACAAACCGAAAAAGTGGTGGCATACCTGCGCAATATGTCGCCCGTTTGGAAAGACCTTACGGAGGGCAAAAAGAATTATGTTATACAGTGAAAAAGTTATGGATCATTTCATGCACCCGCGCAACGTGGGCGTTATCGAAAACGCCGACGGCGTAGGCGAAGTGGGCAACGTCAAATGCGGCGACATCATGAAGATATATCTCAAAATAGAAAACGACGTTATAACGGACGTAAAATTCAACACGTTCGGCTGCGGCAGCGCGATCGCGTCGAGTTCGATGGCAACCGAAATGATAAAAGGCAAACCGATCGCCGAAGCGCTTACGCTCACGAACAAAGCCGTAGTCGAAGCGCTCGAAGGGCTGCCCGCGCATAAACTGCACTGCTCGGTGCTCGCCGAAGAAGCGGTAAAAGCGGCGGTCAAAGACTACTACGACCGCAACGGCATCGATTACGATAAATCGCTTTTTCCCGATGCGCCGTGCTGCACGCATTGCGGCTGATATTTTTTCCGTATAAATTCGATTTTTTTGCTTCGGAAATCAGACCGATACTAAATCGAAAACTCTCGTGTTTTTATCGATTTTTTGCGCTTTAGGTACTTGATCTTCGGAAAAATACGCATTTTAGGCAGATTTTATATTTTCTTGCACAAAAATATGCGCCGCCGCTGCGACGTATTTTTTTCCGTTATTTTAATTTATCACATAACTTGTAACGATGAACGGCGTTGTTCCCATATTCGTACAAACAATATCGCTCATCCGATCGGCGTTTGCGATTCCGCGATCTCGAGCGAAAAGAACGTTTCGGCGGTTTGCCCTGCGGCGATCTCGACCGTTACGCCCGTTAAATCGTTATTGCCGTTTTCGAGCAAACAAAAGGCACGCTATATACGGCTGCGAAGTATAATGCCGTTTTTTCTTTACCGCATTTTTAATAAAAATAATGTTACATGATTGCCGACGATAAAAAAGCAAGGAGCAAATCTGCCATATCTCCTTGCTTTTAATCCACGTAAATATGCCGCAACAATTGCGGAGTATATGCGAAATATTATTTCTTGTTTTTCGCGTTTTTCGCGTTTGCTTTTGCGCGAGCCTTGGCGTCGACGGCTTTCTTTATATAATCCACTCTGCGATGCGACGCATTGCGCGTGAGCAGCGATACGTTCATAGCGAACACAATCGACTTTTGCGCGTTGTCTATATCCGAACTTTTCACTTGCATCATAACGGGAAGTTCCGCATCGGACGATTTGCTCAGACCGAGCTGCGTCGGCGCGTCCTCGAACTTGAGCGCCAAATACAGTTCCAAACAATCCCCGTCGAGCTTGAAAGCCGCTTTTTTCTCCGCGCCGAACATGAACGATTCCTCGTCTTTCGTCAACTTCGCTTTCATTCCGGGATATGACAGCACCGTGTTTTTAAGTTCGTTGTATATGCCGTGAACTTCTTTTTCGGCAAGCAGCGTATCAATAAATGTTTTTGATTTTGTTTTCGGCTTGATCGGTTTTTTGGTTTCGGCGATCAACGGCATGACTTGCGTTATCTTTACCGTTTCTTTTTTCGTTTTTGCCTTTGCGGTCTTTTTCTCCGCTTCGGCGGTTTCGACTGTCTCGGTCTTTATTTCCGAAGTTTGATTTTCCGAGATTTGTTCTTCCGCCGCGCCGTCGTCGGTTTTGGTTTCCGTCTCGACATTTTCTTTGTTTTCGTTTTTCTCGTCTGTTTCGTCTTTACTTTTTATTTCGTCGTCTTGCGGATCGTTCGCATCTATCCCGCCGTCGTTTTCGGGCATTTCGGGACTTTCCTCTTTTTCCTCTTTCTCATTCGGTTCCGCAAATTCTCTTTTGTCCGACTCGACTTCATTCGGTTCGTTTTCGTCCGTTTTGGTCTTGTCGCCGTCGGTCTCGCTCGGGACTTCGCGTTTCTCAAGTTCCTTTTGAGCCTCGGCGTCCGCGCGCGCCTTTTCCTCGGCTTTCTTCGCTGCCTTCTTTTTATTCTTGTTATCGAGCACTATGAACATCGCCAACAGCCCGATTATAACGAGCAAGAACGCCGCGCCGACTACATAATACATAGGGCTGTTCGGATCCGTGAACCAATCCTTTACGGAATTACAAAAAACCATGATTACTCCTTTCTTTTGCTTTCTTATATTATATCAAACTTGCCCGCATATGTCAAGAGCCGCGTCATACGCTTTTTGCTCGATCTCTCGCTTTTCTTTCTTCGTCAAACCGTCCGAGTAGATTTTTGAGTTCGTCTTTTTTGCAAAAAATCTTGATTTACTAAACCGTCGGTTTAGTTACACGTGCGGGGTATCTGAATTATTCTATTCTCTTTTTTTATTCTGTGTGAGCGCGTCTTTTTTCGACACAAAAAAAACCGACTGATCTGTCGGTTCTGAATTTATCTGTAATTTGTAAGTTCACGCTCTGCGAATCGCTTTTCGTCTCTGTCTTTTATCACTTGTTTTTTCTCGTAATTTTTCTTTCCTTTAGCGAGCGCGATCTCTACTTTTACAAGCCTGCCGCTAAAATATATTTTTACGGGTACTATCGTGTATCCCTTTTCTCGCGCTTTGGCGCAAAGCCTTTCTATCTGTTCTTTGTGCAGCAGCAGTCTGCGCGAGCGCGTCGGATCGGGCGCGAAAGCTCCGACGTTTACATACGGAGCTATTCTGCAATTTTTGAGTTCGAGATTTCCGTTTTCGGCATGACAAAAGCTGTCGCGCAAATTGACGTCGCCCTTCTTTACCGACTTTACTTCCGAGCCTTCGAGAACAAGCCCCGCCTCGAACGTCTCCACAAAAAAGTAATCAAACGCCGCTTTCTTATTGACGGCTACTACCTTATTAACAGCCTTTTTTGACTGTTCTTTTTTTCTTTCTACTTTATTTTTCATTTACCTACGCAAAACCTTTGAAATACCGAGTCAAGCACCCGTTCGTCGGCGCTTCTGCCGAAAAGCTGTTCTATCGCGCTGTACGCTTCGTACAGCAATGCTGTTACTATTTCCAATCCGAACTGCTTGTTGCTTTCTTTTTTTGCCTGTTCGCATGCGTCGAGCGCGCGGCAAACGCAATCGTACTGACGATGATTGCATATTTGCCCGACTTCTTTAGGGCAAAGCGATAAAATTTTTTCTTTTAACGCCGTTATATTAACGTTGTTTTTTGCACTGATTCGCAATTTTCCGTTTACAACGGCTTTTTCGTAATCCGCGCCGACGTCTTTATCGTCGTCGCATTTATTCTCTACTTCTATTGTGACGCGCTCACACGGAATTTTTTTCGTCTTTTTTCCGTTTACTTCGACCGAAATCACAGCATCGGCGATCTCCGCCGCTCTCAGCGCGCGTGACACGCCTATTTTTTCCACTTCGTCGGTCGTTTCCGTTATTCCCGCCGTGTCGGTCACGACGAATTTTTTATTCTTATACACGTACGCGCCCTCGAGCGTGTCGCGCGTTGTTCCCGCGATCGGCGTTACTATCGCTCTGTCGCTCTCGGTAAGCGCATTGAGAAGGGTTGATTTTCCGGCATTCGGAACGCCGATAAGCGCCACTTTGAATCCTTCGTTTACGATCCGTCCGCCGCCGAATTTGTCTTTTTCGTTCTTCAGCGTTTTTATTATATCGTCCAGACTGCCGTAAATATCGTTTATTACCGCGTTATCGACTTCCCCGTCCTCCAGCTCGTCGCTATAGTGTATGACCGCCTCAGCCGAACTCAAGGCTTTATTCAGCATATTTTCGGTTCTGTTCAGCGCGTCCATTTCGCCGTCGTACCGCTTATTGCCGTAAACGAGCTGTTCCACGGTCTGTGCGTCTATAATATCCGCGAGCGCTTCACATGCGGTAAGATCTACTTTACCGTTGAAAAACGCGCGTTCGGTAAATTCTCCGCGCTCTGCCAGCCTTGCTCCGCCGCCGATCAGCGCTTTTATTATCCCGTCGCAGATTATCGGATTGCCGTGCGCAAACAGCTCGACGCTGTCCTCGCCCGTATACGAACGCGGCGCTTTGAAACTCACCGCCGTTAGATTCTCCTTAAACTCTCCGGCATCGAATACGTTAAATTCGAGCCTTCCCGTAACGAGCGGCTTTTTGAGAAATCGGTTTACTAGCTCCGCGCTGCCTTTACCGCTTATTCTTATCGCCGCGAGCGCCGATCTCCCGTACGGAGTGGCAAGCGCCGCTATAATATCGTTTTTGTAAACAATGTTCATAACTTTTTTTATTTTCGGTGAAATTGTCAATTTCTCTTTTGTTTTTTTCCTTTTATTGCTTTTTCGTTTTGCGATTTTTTCCTCTCGTCTTCGGTTATGCACGTTCGTTTTTTGTTTTCACTTTCTATTCACTTCTTTCGCTTATTTTCTTTTTCTACACCGTGTGTAACTTTTTGTAACCAAACGCTATATATTGTGCTTTTTTCTTACTTCACATTTTGACATTCTTTACTATATATTCTTACTGTATAAAATAAATATAAAACACAACACACGCATTACCGAAATCATTTTTTATAGACGAGCAAGCGACGCTTGATGTCGGTTTCAGGCAAAACGTAATCGATAATTGTTTCGAGAGAAACGCCGTATTTGACAAGAGTTTTATCAGTCGCTGGTTTGTCGTTTTGATTTTGCGTTCTGTATAAAACAATTTTTCCGCCGTCTTTTGCGAGCGGCGCACAGAACGCGAGCGCTTTATCTGTTTCGGCGAGCGCTCGAGCGCAGACCGTGTCGTATCTTTTTTCGAGTTTTGCGAGATCTTCCGATCGCGAGTAAATCGAATCGAGATTTTTTAAGCCGAGTTCGGTGACGCTTTTTTTTATAAGAACGAGCTTTTTACCTACGCAGTCCACGCCCGTTATCTTGTTTTTGTTTATAACGGCGAGCGGGATAGTGGGAAAACCGCCGCCGCAACCGACGTCGCAGCAGTCGCCGGAAAAGTATTTATGCGGATATATACTGTCCAAATAGTGCTTAATGTAAACGTCGTCTACAGTGCGCAGCGCGGAAATATTGACGATTGAGTTTATCTCGAAATACAGTTTTGTAAGTATGTCGAATTTTTCGAGGATAGATTTACTGTCGTCGAATTCGTTGCGAATAAAGCGAGCGAAAATTTTTCGTCCTTCGGAATTGTCGAGTTCTGTGTTTATGTCAATCATTTTTGTTTCCGTCGTTTATGTAGAGTATGCCGAGCGTGCTTTTTCCGCAATGACTTGTGATAGTAGAGCCGGCGATCGTTTCGTGAATGTTCTCCGGAGCGAACCCGTATTCGATAAGTTTTGTTCTGATCGCTTTTACAGTGTCTGCGGATGCGGACGTGTGAGTAATGAAAATTCGCGTCATATCAGGCGTATCGTAAGCCGCGAGAGTGTTGTCGACGTACTTTAAGATGTTCTTTTCAAAGCTTCCCAAGTACTTGCGCACGACTTTGATATTTCCGTCCAATAGCTGAAGCGACGGTTTTATAGAAAGAGCTTTCCCGAAAAAAGCCGCCAAGCCGCTGCATCTGCCGCCTTTGTAAAGATAATCGAGAGTGTTCACAACGAACGATGCCTGAACGCAGGTTTTGCGTTTTTCTATAGTTTCGGCAATGGTTTGAGCGTCCGCTCCGCCGTCGCGCATGTCTGCCGCTGCGAGAGCCAACAAGCCCGTGCCCGACGACAGCGATCTTCCGTCTACAACGTGCACGTTATCGAGCCGCTTTGCCGCATCGAGCGCGTGTTCGTAAGTGGACGAGATCTGCGACGAGATGGAAATGTAAACTACCGAATCGCCGTTATCCGTAAAAGATTTGAAAAAATCGAAAAAGTCTTCGGGCGAACGCGCCGCGGTGATCGGCAGTTTTTTGTTTTTGTCATAGTATTCGTAAATATCGGAAGGCGAAATGTCCTCTCCGTCGAGATGTTGTTCGTCACCGAGCATGACGTACAGCGGCAATTGCTTTATGTCGCGCTCCTCGAATAACGAGTTGAGATCGGATGCGCTGTCCGTTGCGATCATAACTTTGTTCATAATATCCTCCGTTTTGTTTTATCCAAGAATATTATCTTTAGTACATTATAAAAATATAAAACGTTTATTCTCTGTTAGACAAGCCGTATAAGAAAGAAAGTAATTTATCGAAAAATCCGCCTCGCTTTATGAATTTGTATGCTTTGCCGATTATTCTGTCGGTGCTTTGCGTGCCGTAAAATCGGGAGTCTTGAGAAATGTTACGATTGTCGCCGAGGAAGTAAAAATGATCTTCGGGGATATGAATGGAGTAATCGTCAAAGTACGAATACGGCTTTTCGTCTGCGTTTTCCGAATACGGCGCGATGTTTACGTCGTGATATTCGGCGTTGCGCGACATCTTTTGTCGAATGTACGGCTCGTCGAGTAAGGAGTAAGAATTTTCGCCGCTTTTGCAAAGATACAATTCCACGTCGTTGCCGTCTGCGCTGTACATAAACATCAATCTGTCGTTTTCGACGGCGATCACGCGCTTTATAAGAGTCTTATCGTATCCGCTCGGAGTTAATGTTACTATATCGCTGCGTTTTACCGTGATTGCGTTTGTGCGGAACAGCACAAATTGTTTGTCCTCGAGCGTGTCGAGCATGCTCGGCCCGGATACGCGGATCACTGCGAAGAAATAGTTGTAAAGCGATAGCAGAATAGCAAGAACGAGGACGAAAATCAAAATTGCCGAATATCCGCTGTCATCTTTTTTGCCTAATAATCGGTCGGGCACGTATCTTCCGTTCATTTTACACCCATATAACCGAGCTGACCAAAAACTCGTCCGTGCCTTCGAGAATAAATACCATAACGTTCTTCCAGCTCGATAAATGGCGTTCGTTCATGAGATTTTTCGGCGAAAGCGTGAACTTCGTCCAATCGTTCGGATCGGTAAGGTCAAGTTCGCAGCTAAACACACCGCTTTCGTCAACGACCGAAAGCTTGAGTTTTTGAGGTTTACCGTTGATTATTATCTGCAACAGCGAGTCCTCGTCGACCTTGTAAAGAAAATCGCTCGGCTTGAACGTTGCGAGCGAAAAACAATCGCTCGTGATGCCGTCTATGCCGAAAGGACCGCTTTTCATAAACAGATTTCCGCCGCGCGGCGCCGCCCAAAGATCTTTGCCCATGCTGCTCTCGTAAATAAGTCTGCGCCGTGACGAAAGCGGGATCTGCGCCTTTAACCCGAGCGTTTTCGGAATGACGGTAATAAGCTCCGACGACATAACGTTTCCGTCGTTATCGGATACCGCCGCAAACACGTATATCGGCTTGTCGCTGTCCAATACGAACACATGTGCCAAGTATTTGCCCGCGCCCATACTTACGAGTTCTACGTTCGTCCAATTGCGGTGCATCGGATTTTCGACGCGAAAAGCGCAATAAAATCTAACTTCGTCGTACGGCGCACGATTTTCCGCATCATCTAATGTTATATTAAAGTATAACTTATTATTTGAATTAGACGGCGCTATGATCGGTATGGGTAAGAGAGGCGCGTTTGTCGATTTTGCGGTAAAGAAATGTTCGCACTGATTGTATGTTACGCGTATTCCCTTTGAAAATGCGCGTTCTACTATTCGGAACGATTCGAGCGAGCTTGTGATGCCGGCAAGTTCCGACATTTCGTCAAACGATTTATCCTCATCGTTGGATGATATCGCCATAAATAACGGTATTTTGCAAAGCGACGCATATGCCGTGTTATCGAGTGCTGCGCGGTAATTTATCAGTTGATTGCCGCTGCCTCTGATAGTCGGCAAGATATTAAGCATGGTTGCGCAAGCGATCAAGCCGTCGTTGAACGTTGCGAGCTTATATACCGTACTTCCTCCTAATCCTTTGCCGAGCGCAAACATATTGCTTTCGGGATATAGCTTGCGGAGAAAGTGAACGGCGCGTCGGGCAATGCATGTCCAAATATACCAGCGACTCTTAAAAGCATCGCTCGGCGCGTTAAATTGTTGTACGCCGCGGCTGTTGCAGTTTGAGATAGATTTGGGATAGAGCGTGAAGCGTGCCGAAGTTTCCGATTGTCCGAGATAATCGAGAACGGCTACCGTGTAACCCGCTTTGAGAAAATACTCCGGAATCTCGTCCGGATCGTCGCTGTTTGCGGGCATGTACAGCAAAACTCGTTTCGTGTCGGGATTTTCGGATATACGTATAAAAGCGCGCACTTTTCCGTCCGAAGCCGAATGACCGTCGAAATAGTATTCGCGCACACGCACACCGTTGATGTTTTTTTCCGTCAAAGCGCGCTCGTTGAGCGGAGCCGCCGTAACGTCGTAGTCCTTCCAAAGACCGCTCGGGCTTGAAATTTCCATCGTCACCTTCCACAGCGATATAGGAACTCTATTTGCCGTTCCTTCGCTGTATTATATACCGATTAGACCTATTTGTCAAGCAAACTGCGCCGAAAACGAAATCGACACGATTATTCGCGATTCGTCATTTGCAAAAGTTTCCGTACGAGTTTAGCGGCGCTACGCACGAATGCGAAAATCACTTGACTTTTTCGCAGTGTGTGTATATAATAATTGAAAATAACCAAACGGAGAAGATATTATGGCACCTATCAGAAAAGGCGGATTAGGCAGAGGACTCGGCGCGTTGCTCGGCGACATCGAAGAAGAATCCGTTATGAATTCCGCGCCCGAGAGCACGAGCGAGATCATGCTCGCCGATATATATCCCAATCCCGACCAACCGCGTAAAAATTTCGATAAGGATGCGCTTTCCGCGCTCACCGAGAGCATAAAAAAGCACGGCGTCATAACGCCGCTTGTGGTCACGCCCGATTCGGACGGCAGATACATGATAATAGCCGGCGAACGCCGTTATCGCGCCGCAAAAGAAGCGGGTTTGATATCCGTGCCCGTGTTTGTGCGCGAGTGTTCCGAGATAGAAGTCGACGAGCTGTCTCTGATAGAAAACATACAGCGCGAAAACCTTAATCCGATCGAAGAAGCTATTGCTATCAAAAAGCTGATGAACGACTACGGCTACACGCAAGAGCGTGTTGCGGAGCGTATAGGCAGAGCGCGTCCCACTGTAGCAAACCTGTTGCGTTTGATAGACCTATCAGAGCCTGTAAAACGCCTTGTTGCCGACGGAAGATTATCCGCAGGGCATGCTCGCTGTCTCGCTGTGATCACAAGCCCCGCTTTACAGCTCGAACTTGCCGAAAAAGGCAGTGACGATAAAATGAGCGTGCGCGAATTTGAAAAGCTCGTCAAAGCAACTCTCAGTCCTAAAAAATCCGCGCCGCCCGTACAGCAGAGTCTTGAATTAAAAGATTTGATAACGCGTCTGCAGCGCAAGCTCGGCACAAAAGTGACGGTACTCGGAAACGACAACAAAGGACGCATATTTATCGATTACTACACCACCGACGATCTTAACAGATTGGAAAGCATGCTTGCATATCTCGAAGAAAACTTTAATGAATAAATAAAAACGCGCTATTCGGCGCGTCTTTTGTTTCACGTGAAACAAAAGATCACTGACAACTATAATGTTTCACGTGAAACAACGATAAAATAATACATATGTTGTTCCACGTGGAACATTATCATTAATAACAGAAAAAGTTTCACGTGAAACATATGTAAAGCGGCAATTGCCGCTTTTCTTTTAATCCTCTTTGATCCTGCCTAAGTCCACGTTGTCCTCTTTGCGATTGCGCAGAGTTTTTACGGGGTGGTCGGACACGGTAAAGCGATAGTCTTCGCCGAACTCGTTTATATAGCAGTCTATAACTTTATGGCTTGCTACGGCGGAAGGATTTTTGTTTACCGCTTTGTTGTACTTAAAGTATTGATAATCGTCGGGAACGTTGTTTATGTTTGCGTATTCCTCGAGCACCGAAGTATTGCTGACCGTATTTTTGAGTACGTTCCTAATATAGTGCTTGTTCTTTTCGCAGTTGTCGTTAAACGACAGCAGCGGCGGGAACTCCGCATCGGGTATGATTTGCTGCCATTCTTTCTTTTCGTACTTTTTGAGCAAGTCGGCTGCGTAATGCAGATGCGAAAGTTCTTGCTCGAAGTGCGCGCTCCATATCTTTCTCGCGGTGTCGTGAGTTTCCTCGTTCATTGCGGAATAGTACAAATAACATTCCGCATATTCGTGCATCAGCAAACATTCGAGCCACGTAGTGCCGGTGTCCATGAGCGACTCATATTGCGTGACGTGTTCTTCCTCGACCGAGCCGATCTCCAAGAACAAACGTCTGCCGATGTCCGAAGTTTGATAGAACGTTCCGACGTTCATGTAGTAGTTCATGGTTTGCTGCTCCGCGGCGGTGATAGTCATTGTGTGGAGCTTTGTCGCAAGCGGTGCGTCGTGAGGAATGGGCTTTCTCACGTTGTCGAAGGGGTGACGGTGTTCGGCTATCGTGGGTCTCCCCGGCATTATCTCGGTGTAGCTGCAAACAAGCTTTTCGCCGGAAATACCGTGTTCCATCTCGAGCAAATCGCTGAATCTGTAAAGATGGTCGAAGTCTTCAAGCAAAGCAAAGTCGAGCGCCGCTTTGACCGACTTGTTCTTTTCGGTTTGAGCAAGCACGGCTGTAAGATCGACTGCGAGCTGCTCGTAAGAAATGGTCGTTTCCAAAATAGTCTCGTCTTTCGGCTTGAAAAACGAAATTCTTTTTTGCTGTTGTTGCTCGAGCGCGCGAAGCAGAGCGACGTCGCGGCGAAGATTGTTATCCGCAGTGTGGCGGCAAAGCTGATGCATAAACCAGTTTTCTTCAAACTCGGTTCCGTTGAGCAATATCGTGCGTACTTTGGTATACGCATCGGTAGCATTTTTGTCGTATGCGGCAGGGTAAAGCTTACGCCAATCGCAAACGCACTTGTCGATTTTAACTGATTTTTCGTTAAAAGGGTTCATGAAAAATTCCTCCGTTAAAAACAATTTTTGACATCTTGAAAGAAAATAAACAATAAACTCGATCGAATTTAATAATTATGATAATATAATATAGTGGCAAATGTACGTTGCAATTAGAAGTTATCGAAACTTTCGCAAATGCACAGCCGAACATAATATCGATACGGACGGCGAGCATAACGTTGTTTTCCGCGGCATATCGTCAGTCGGCTTAAGTATATCCGTGTAATATAGATCGCATGCGCTCGCCAATAATAGCAATTTTTTTGCATATGTGCGGAAAGCGCGAATCTACTTTAACTTTAATTCAAGTTCTGTATTTATAACTATATGGCGTTGTGAGACAGAATTTATCGTTGCGAGCAATAATTTTCGTATACCTTAACGTATGCCTAAACCGACGGTTCAGTAAATCATGATTTTAAGCAAAAAGCTCAGCGCGCATTTTTTATGCGGGTGTGGCGACGGCGCGGGATTTTGTCTCGCGCATTACACACTGTTCCAAAATTTGTGAAATTCGGAAGCGCGAACTTAACAGCATAATTCGATCGTGTCGGCTCCGCCGATCCGTCGACGATCGCCGTTCCGTTAAATTTAGCAATTTCGCGACGCGCTGACGCAGAATTTTACATTAGGAAAAGAAAAGTTCGCATACCCCGACGTATAGCTAAACCGACGGTTTAGTAAATCGAGATTTTTACGAAAATTAAAACGCCGTAATTTCGGCGCATTGCGGCATGAACATAGATTTTTATAGCTCGGACAAACGGCGCGTAAAGTTTGTTTGTGTCGGAGCGTATAAAATCCTCGGATCGGCAAATACTATACTTGCGTAAATAATCAAGGAGGAAATTACAAATGGCAACTCAAAAGAAAACGAGCTCGAAGAAGACCACGGGTCGTACCTCTTCCAAGAGCACGAGCAAGGCTTGCTCGAGCAAGAAAAACGAAACGAAATAAGTTTTACTACATTGTCCGAAACGGCGAACCGAGAAATCGGGTTCGCCGTTTTGCATTTTTGCATTGACATTCGGTGCATGGTATTATATACTGTTTGCATGGACAATTACGAACAGATAAAAAGCGCGCTTGCGAGCGAAAACATAAAGCGCGTGCGATCGGACTTTTATTCGCGTCACAAAGCGATAATCAACAGCGGGTATAAGCTGCTCGGCGTATGCATACCTGAAATCAAAAAAATCGTTAAATCGGTCGACGCGTCGGCTCGCGAGAAAATAATCGACGAAATTTTTGCGGACGGCGAAAAAACGTTCGAGGGCGTTTTGATCGCGGGCTGCCTTGCCGCGCGGAAAAATGATTACGATTTTACTTCGCGGCAGCTCAAGCGCGTGATCGAATTGTTCGACAGTTGGGCGCATGTCGATACGGTAGTACCGTAGTTGCGATGGGTGGAGACCGAAAAATTTTTGAGCGATTTCGATTATTTACTGCGGGAAAATAATCAGTACGCCGTTCGGTTTTATATAATATTTATGATGAATAATTGTATCACAGCCGAACGAATAAATATTATCGAAGACAAATTAAAACAAATAAATTACGGCGATTATTACGTGGATATGGGTGCGGCATGGTTGCTTGCCGAGGTGTTGGTTAAAGATTATGCAAGCGGGCTGAAATTGCTCGAAAAAATCGATTTTCCCAAGTTTGTACACAACAAAGCTCTGCAAAAAGCGCGAGAATCGTTCCGTATTTCTCAAGAACAAAAACAATATCTTAAAACGCTGAAAAAATAAATTTCAATAAAACACCGCGCGTCTTTTCAAACGAAATGCGCGGTATTTTATTGAAAAATTTATAGTCGTTCGTATTTGCGGTTCTTGAGTTTATATTGTTATGCGCCGTTACAGATCTTTTTTCAAATAAATCATATCGACGAGCGTTACGCCCGCCTCGACGATAATATGATCGTAATTATCCTTGAAAAAATCTTTAACGACGCGAGACTTGACGAATCCGCACTTTTCGTAAAACGGTATCGTCAACGGACTGTCGCCCGTACCGACTTGAACGGATGAAAAATCGTTTTTATATTTTCCGCATATATGATCTATAAGCAAACGCCCGTATCCGCGCCGCCGATATTGCGGAAAAACCGCCAAATTTTTTATTTCGATTATACCGTTTCCGACGTCAGAAACGACGATTTCGCCTTTGACTCCGCAGTCGTCGATTACGTACATTTCTCCGTCGTTCAAGTAGCGATCGATCATATCTTTTTGCTCGTCGGCGAGCAAAAGCAGCGGCATATATTTTTCTTTTTCGTGAATTTTATAAATGCATGGTTTCATGTTTGTACGCCTCGGTTTTCATGCGAAAATTATAACATTATGCGCCGAATAAGTCAATAAACGTTAATAAAATTATGCGTTTTATATAATCGTTTAACCGAATTATTTTTCGGAAAAAATAATTAAAAATCGCATAAAAATATTATTATATCACAAAAATCCAACTATTTGTCGCTATAATGCGTCTATATTGTAGAGTCTCGAGGAGGGCTTGCAAATGAAAAGATTTTTATGCTTGACGTTGAGCGCGCTGTGCTTGGCTTATCTCCCCGCGTTCGGTATATGAATGGGCATATTGTCCGCACGAACCGATCGCTATGCGGAGGAAATTATTCGCGGCGGCGCGGATGGAAGCGCAACGCGCAGTGTATATTACACGAGCAAGACCATAGAGGATTATGTCAATCCATATAAAGCCCCCTCGTTTATAACGTCAAAATCTAATGCCTGCGCGGTCGAAGCGGGCGGGAACGTTATGGTATACTACGACCGCATATTCGACGATTTGATTCCGGACTACACGCATAAATACATTTTCGGTAAATTTACATACGGCACGCAGAACGAGGCTATAGATAATATGTTCGATACGTTGTACGATATGATGGGAACGGACTATCGCGGAACGAGTATCCCCGGGTTCAAAAGCGGAATGAAAGCATATGCCGCATCCAGAGGTCACGACATAAATCTCACGCAGTTTACGGGCAGTTATTACAATGTGAATTTTGAGAGCTTGAAAAAGCAATTGAAAGCCGAAAAGCCGGCGGTCATATTCCTTAATACTTACTCGATAACGGCTACGGAAGATATAATTCAACACGACGGCTATGATACTATAAAACATTATACATATAAAGGCATGCACGCGATGATGATATACGGATTCAAGGATATTTTTTACTACGACGAGGATGCGCGGTTAAAACAGAGAGACACGTTTTTATACGCTTCGACAGGAAGTGAAAGTTTGCCGCTGGCGTTGCTCGATATAACGCGGCTGTGCACAGTGGACGATATATATATTACGGAGGTGGTATGATGTCTTGGGACAGAAAATTAAGGAAATTGATAGCAGAGCAAACTAAACCGAGAATAACGTTCAAGGAGTTCTGCGAAAAGCACGGGATAGAATTGCC
>Ga0073906_1002804_pt1 | contig 21668 bp, 14 predicted proteins | sample Inofromicrocosms_FD_65485 | JGI IMG/M metagenome (GOLD analysis project Ga0073906, IMG submission 65485) | Mouse cecum microbial communities from Vienna, Austria - Inoculum for glucosamine and mucus D2O microcosms | ecosystem: Host-associated > Mammals > Digestive system > Large intestine >...
GCAAACGCAACGGCAACGGGCGCGGGCGGCTTGCCGCCCGCGCGTGGCGTATAGTATTACCACGCCACTATGTCATAGTGTAACGCATTGGCGGCACTTACAGGGAGTTTTTATTATGGACGATAACAAGATTAAAATAGATTTGTCGGTTACGGACGAAACGGACGAAAAGCCTAAAAAGAATAAGCAAGCGCGCGATTGGTGCTTTACCGTAAATAACCCCGTACAAACGGAACAAGAATTTTTAGAGTATTTGAAAACGGTGTCCGATTTGCGGTATGCAGTATTCCAACGTGAACGCGCACCCGAAACGGGAACGGAACATTATCAAGGGTATTTTGAGTTCACGCAACCGAAATGGTTTACAACGATTAAAAAGTATTTATCAAAAGCAACTATCGGCGTTGACGCGCATATAGAACAACGTCGTGCCAAACGAACGCAAGCCCGCCTATATTGTATGGACGAGGAAACGCGAATTAGTCCTACATACTACGAATACGGCGAGTTCATAGAGGACGGCGAACGCACCGATTTAACCGATATAATGCGCGATATAGAAAATGACATAAGTTTTTACGACCTTTCAAAAAAGCACGGCAACCGCTTTATTAGGGTTATGAAATGGGCGAAAGAATATAGACAAGCATATTTGGAAAACAAGTATAAAAGAGTATTCCGCAATATGAAAGTGTATTATATATACGGCTCTGCGGGTTGCGGAAAAACAAGTTATGTTTTCAATAAACACGGCTATGACGACGTTTACAGAACAACAAATTACGAGTTCGGCTGGATAGACGATTACAACGGCGAAAAGGTCTTATTTTTGGACGAGTTTCGCAGTTCGTTCAAAATATCGGAAATACTTGATTATTTAGACGGGCAACCTATAAGAATACGGGGGCGGCATTTTAACCGCGTGGCTTGCTATGATACGGTGTATATCGTTTCTAATATACCGCTTACAGAGCAATACACCAAAATACAACAGTCCGAGCCTACAACGTGGGCGGCGTTCTTACGGCGAATAACGGCGGTATATAATTTTGACATTAGCAAAGATACGCCCGTAAACAAGCATACGGGCAAACCGATAGAAAAGGCTATAACAACTTTAATTCCGCTTGATGACAACGGCGAAAGTCCGTTTTAGCGGCTCACAGGGTGGGTTCTCTTGGGTGGGCAATAGAAAAAGCACAAGGCATTTAACCTTGTGCTTTTTCCTTACCTTTCAGCGATAAAACCCGCATACCCGTTTACGAATATATAGTTCGGGTTCAATCTCTGTCGTTTCTGGTGCCGGTGATCGGAGTCGAACCGATACGGGTTATTAGCCCACCGGATTTTGAGTCCGGCGCGTCTGCCAATTCCACCACACCGGCAAAGCAATTTAAGTGTACATCATGCGCGGATTTTTGTCAAGCGTTTTTTATATGTTATCTGAATTCGCATTACGTCTATCGCTCGTATGCGTCGAGCATCAGCCGTGCTTCGGTTTTGAGTTTGTCCGCAAGTTCGTCGGGCGCCAATACCTTGATCGACGATCCGAAAGATAATAGCTTTTTCACGAGTCCGTCGGTAAACGGCACTTCCGCCGACGCGACGAGTTTCGTACCGCGTTCCGTCACGGCTTTTTTGCCAAGCCAATCTATTATCGCTTCGGAAACGGTGGGGTAGAATTCGATCTCTACGTCTATGTACACCTCGTTGTAATACTCGAGCTCGAGTTTTTCGATGAGCTTGCTCTCTGCGCGCACAAAGCTTTTACTCGTTATGCGCATGCCGTTTATGCGCGACAGCTTAAACAGTCTGAAGTCGCCGCGCAGCTTGCACATGGCGTAAACGTACCAATATCCCGCTTTGAAAACGAGCGTATACGGCTCGACTGTGCGGAACGAATCGAATCCGCGCGCGTCCGTGTACTTTATCTCGACGGCGCGTCGGCTTTCTATCGCCTGCGAAAATATCTTTAGTTTGGGTCGGAGCTTTGCGCCGTGCTCGTATTCGGAATCTATGTAGAGATCTTCCTGTCTCACGGAACAGTTGTCCTGCGCTCTGCTTTTGTGCGCGCTGTCGAGTTTTTCGGCTATCAAACGGTTTACCGAATCGGCGTAAAGGCTTTCGGTGCGCGACAATGCGTCTTTCAGTCGTATAAGCTCGGCTTCGGAAAAGAACGTTTTGTCGAGCCTATAATCGTCGGACAGCCAAATACCTCCGTTCATGCCGACGGACGAACTGATCGGAACGCCTGCGTCTTGCAATACGCCGATATACCGCGATACCGTGCGCTTGCTGATAGAAAAGCGTTCGGCGAGATAGTCGCGCGATACTCTGCGTTTGTTGAGTAGTATTAAAAGTATTGCAAAAATGGTCGACTGTTGCATTGCATCTTTAATTATATAGCTTGCAGACGGCTTTGTCAACATAAAAATTTTGAAAAACGCGGTCAAATCAATTGTAATAATCGTTCAAGTATGTTAAAATAAAAAAGTATAGCCGATGCCAACCGCAGTCGATCGTTTTTGATTGCGGTTGGCATCGGGTTCCGAAAAAACGTTTATGGAGCGGTAATGAGTAACGAAATGACAACAGAACCTCGTATCAACGAGGAACAGACAAAGCCCGAAACGAAAAAGGCGACGGGCGAAAAGAAGGGTATGAACAAGATATTCAAGCTTGTTTATTTTCCCGTGTTGGCGCTTTTGGTCGTCTTGATGCTTGCGTTTTCCATTGTGGATGCGGTTTACGGTTATAAGCCCAAGACCCATTCGGACGAATACTATAAGAGCGTTAACGAGCTTATAGAAACGCTTGCCGAGTCGGACAGATCGAATAACACCGCGTCAGGCTCGAAGAGCGCGGCAAACGCCATACTCAACGCATTGAAAGCGGGCGGATTCAAAGAGCGCGCCGAGGTAAAGGCGGGCGGCAAGGACGACGTGGAGTCGCCCAATGATCCCGTAACTACGGTCACCGAGTTCACCGACGGCGCAAACTCCGTCGTAGAGCCTATAGTCACGCTCATGACGGCAAACGTAAACGCAAAGCTCATGGCAGGCAAAGGCGCGCCCGTGTATGTCGGAGAGCTTACCAATGTAGTAGCGGTCATTCCTTCCAAGAACACCGTGTCGGGCGAAAACGCCGAAAATTCGGGCGCAGTCATAATGACTGTTCGTTACGACTCGCGCGAGGATACCTACGGTGCGGGCGATAATGCGGCGTTCGTAGCTAATGCGGTTCAAACTCTCATCGAAAACGCGAAGGACTTTGCAAACGGCGAAACGCGGTTTGAAAACGACATAGTCGTAGTATTCACGCAGGATCAAGATTACTCTTACGGCGCTTACGCGTTTTTCGATGCGTTCAAGGGCTTGAACAAAGTAGTAGAGCGCGCAAAGTACGGGCTCAGTCTCGACTCGTTCGGTAACGCCGGCACGCTTGCCGTGACAGACACGAGCGGCGCGGGACACGACTATTTGGCGGCTGTCGCAAAAACGACAGGTTCGGCTTATAATTCGTCCGTAGCGGAAAGCAGTATTCCCAATGGTTATAAGCGCACGGGCGCGGTCGACGCGTTCGGCTCGATACCCGCTATTCAAGTTTCCGTTCTCGGCGGCTTGAACGACTCTCAGAGTTATTACGACGATGCGGAAAATCTTTCGCAGTCGGTCGTTTATCAGCAAGCGGCATTCTTGCAAAAGTTCATAATCAAGTTCGGCAATTCCGATAAAACTTACGGCGCCGACGGCGACGACGTTGCATATATATCCTATTTGGATTGGGGCACTGTTTCGTACAACAAGGTCGCGGCGTACGTGGTAGGCGGCTTGATCGTCGCGCTTTTGGCTACGGTGCTCGTTTTGCTCGGAATCAAAAAGTATTTTTCGCTCAAAAAATTGCTCACCGCGTTCGGCGTGGAATTGCTTATTTTGGTAAGCTCGCTCGCTGTCACGGTGTCCGCATACTTCCTTATCGCATTGCTGTTGTGCTCGTTCGGCGTAATACCCGTTCATGCCATAGTATCGGTGCGCAGCTTTAATGCGGGCATACTGATTGCCGGCATGTTCGTGACGCTTGCCGCCGTGTTCGGATTTACTTCGCTGTATAAAAAATTGTTCAGAGTTACCGCATCGGATATCGTGCGCGGTACGGCTGTGTTGTTCGGCGTAACGGGCGCGTTGATGTGCTTTGCCGCGCCGCAGTATTCGTTCGTAACGGCGTGGCTCGGCTTGCTTATGCTCGTCGTGCTGCTCGTTACCGCATGTCTCAACGGCAAACTGAAAGAGCGTTTCGGTTTCGGGTTCGACAGACTGTTCGTATACGTCATTCCCGTATTGATCTGCATGCCGTTCGTCATGAGCACGATCACCGTCGTTACGGAACTTTTGCCGCTGTGGTTGCTCCCCATAACGATGATGCTGTTTGCCGCTATGCTCGGCGTTGCGGTGCCGTATCTCGATCGCACTGTCGCGGTGTTCGACAAAATAGCCAAAAAGCTCCCGCCGCGCACTTTGCGCGTTGAGCGTATAGAAACGCAAAAGGTAGAGGATCGCGCCAAAAAGGGCAAGTTTACCGAACAGCAGGTCAAGGTTGTGGAAAAGCAACGTATACCCGTTAATTACAAAAACTACTTCGGCGTGAGCACCATAGCCGTTATCGGCGTAATAATCGCGGTGTTCTCCGGCAGTTTCGGCGCGTCGTTCGGTAAGAGTATAACCGCGCCTTACGCATACGCCGACGCAGTTTACAACAACGCCATAGTTTACGAATGGGAAAAGAACGGTTCCGGCGCGGCAACGCATAAGCTCGTTATCGACGATCTTATCGCTTATAAATATCTGCGTTACTATATCGACGATTTGGAGTGGGACGGAACGCGCTACACCAAGCCCGTATACGGCACGAGCGGTGCGATCGGTCGTGAGCCTGACATTACCCGCGACGGCAGCGTGTACACCGTCACAACGTGCGAAGGCTCGTATTCGTCGGTCACGCTTACCATTCCATCGGCGCGCAATGTCACCAAAATCACGGTAAAGGATTCGCACGATAACGAATACGAATACGAGTTTAACAACAACGATACGATAACGTTGCGCTTGCCTTACGGTTTCGACAGTGAGTTCACGCTAACCGTAGAAGGCGTGGATAAGCTATCGTCGATAAGCTACGAAGAACATTATATCGGCTCGGACAACCTCGATAACGTTGACGATTGGAACGAAACGTTCGATTTCAGAGGCACTTCCGACGGCGAACATTTGCGCGCGGCTACCGTGTTGAAATTGACGAAAACATTTTGACGCAATAACGCATAAATAGCGTATGTATAAAGAGAGAGTCTGTAAAACGACTCTCTCTTTTATGGTCGAGAGTATTTGCAGACGGTTCGGTATAGCATGCGGCTGTAGCATAGGACAAAAAATCGGCGGTGCAGGCATATTGTTTGGGTAAGAATAAACGGCAATGCGCGGATTGATTTTTACGTCGTTATAAGACGTATCGCAAGTAACGATTGTTTTCTTGTCACCTTGAGCGTAGTCGAATGACCTCAAGCTTTATGCCGCGCGGCGGCTGAAAAAAGTAGCAAATTTCATTCGGCAAATTTTTCGTCGGGTCTAAAAAGTGCCGTACGCCGTAAATTTAGCCCTAAAATCGGGTGTTTTTTGGTAAATTTGTGTTTTATGACGTAAAATTAGCTTTGAACAGTGGACAAATTCCAACGGATTATGCTATAATTATTGCGTGTGTGTAATAGATTTTTCGAGCCGATTTCACTAAACGGTCGAGTTAATAAACTATAATGAAATCAAAGATTGCAATCTGTGATTGGAGGCGAAGGACATGGCAGTAGCAAGAAAACCCAAAAACACGTTGAGATTTTCCAAACCGTCGTCATGGTGGGGCAGCCGCTGGCGCGACGCGTTGCCGATAGGCAACGGTATTTTAGGCGCGTCGGTATACGGCGGCGCTGCGGACGATTGCTTGATGATAACGCACGGCGATCTGTGGTGGCAGGGTAAAGACTCGGTGCTGCAGGACGTGTCGGATAAGGTCAAGGACGTTCGCAAAAAAATAGACGACGGCGATTTTATCGGCGCGGAAAAAATCATGTCGACGGAGCTTATCAAAAAAGGCTACCGTCCTCAGCTTGCATATCCGCTGCCGCTTTGCGATTTCAAGATCAGCATGAAGACCGATAAGGGCGTAAAGGAGTATTCCCGCACGCTCGATATGGATAATGCCGAAGCTTCAGTTAGCTTTAAGGACGGCGTTACTCGATACGAGCGCAATGCGTTCGTTTCGTCTGCACGCAAAGACCTTATCGTGTACGAGATAACGCGCACGGGGCAGAAGAATATCGATGCGACTTTCAAGTTCGAGACGCACGACAAATTCAATGCGCGCACTCCCGTCGCAGTGAGCGCAACGCCCGATAACGAAACGGTCAAGTGCGAAAACTATTTTCTGTATTATTCGGCGCGTTCGTCGACGGGTTCGGATTTCGGCGCGGTTGCTAAGATCAATTTTTTTGCCGGCAAGCAAGAGATCGTAGACGACAGCTTGGTCATCACCGGCGCGGAAAAAATATTGGTCATAATCAAGCCGTTTGTGGAAGCGCCCCGCGATAAGGCGTGGAAGGACTGCAAGGCGGCTATAAGCGAGATAAAGCTCACTTACGACAAGCTTCTCAAAGAGCACGTTTCAGTCTATCAAAAACTGTTCTATTCGGCGGAGATCGATTTTTCCGCGACCGATCGCGACGATTTCGTCGACGATAATATAGCCGAAGCCGTTCAGTCGGGCGACGTAAACAGCGCTACTCTCGAAAAGCTGTGGGCGTTCGGCAGATACCTTATGATAACGGGATCGCGTCCAGAAACGCGCCCGTTTGCGCCGTACGGCTTGTGGTGCGGAGATTACAAAGCGGTCAACGCGCAGATCAACGCGGCGGGCGATTTGCAAGCCGTCTACGACATGACCCAAGCCGGCAATCTCAACGATTTTGCCGAGAGCGTGTTTACGGTATACGAATCGGCAATGACAGCGCTCAAATACAACGCGACGCGCTTGTACGGCTGCCACGGCATATTCGTGCCGTATACCACGTCGCCGTCTACCGGTTATCTCGGCGAAGTGTACGAGAGCATGATCCACTTCACCGGCGTTGCGGGCTGGCTCGGCAATCTGTTCTACGATTATGCATTGTATACGGACGATCAAGCGTTTCTCAAAAAGCGCGCGTTGCCGTTCATGAAGGAAGCGGCGACTTTCTACGAAGAGTTTTTCAAACTCGTAGACCTCAAGTATTACGAATCGAGTCCGTCGTATTCGCCGTTCACCACAGCTGGTAATCTCGTAGGCACGGGCGAAGATCACGCTATAGCGCGCAACGCCACGATTGACTTTGCCGTGGCTCGCAGTCTCCTGACCAATCTTATAGAAGGCAGTAAAGCCGCGGGCATGAACAAAGCCGAGGTCATAAAGTGGGAAGATATGCTCACTAAACTGCCCCCGTTCAAGATCAACAACGACGGAACGGTGAGCGAATATATCGACGATAAATGCACCGATAATCCCAAATCGCCGTCGCTCGCGCTGTTCTATCCCGTGTATCCCGATTACAGATGCGACGATATAGACGTAGGCAAAGCTTTCGCATTGACGGCGCGGAAAAAGTGTCAGACCGCTAAAAACGAAATGACCGCCAACGCGCTCGCAAGATATGCGCAGATATTCGCGCGCATAGGCGACGGAGACAGCGTGTACGAGCAGATAAACGCGCTCGTTCGCGGTATGGCTATGGATAATCTCGTTTTTGCAAACGACGATTGGCGCGGAATGGGCAGCGGCAAAAACGGCTTGTGGGCGCAGCCCGTGCCGTACGTAAACGCTATCGTGACCGGCGCGTTGCAAGAATGTTTGGTTCAGTCCACGCCCAATACCGTAAGACTGTTGCCCGCGCTTTTCCAAAGGATAGCGAAAGGCTCATTGAGCGGAATACAGACCCGCGCGCACGTGGAGATAGTGTCCATGGATTGGGACGCGGGACGCGGAACGCTCGTCGCCAAGCTCAAAGCCAAGCGCGCTACGGTCATCGATCTCGAACTCCCCAAAACCGCGAAACCGCCCAAGAAAGCGGAGGCTCAGCGTTTCGACGCCGAGCGCGGCGTGCTCGTCGGATTAAAGCTTCCCGCGGGTAAACCCGTGTCCATCGACGTAAGATTTTAACGCGAGCAACGGAGGAAACCGTTATGATAAATAATACTGCGGTAGAACGATGCAGTAACTGCGGCGCTCAACTCGATATACGAAAAATCGGAGGGGGAGTGATAGAGTGTGACTTTTGTCACAGTAAGCATGTCGTTGCGCGCAGCGCAAACGACGCTGCGCTCGGATTTTTGAAGATCGCCGAGCACGAGCTTGATACGTGCAAGTTCTCGGATGCGTACGATGCTTATGCCAAAGCCGCTCAAGCCGACGCCGACGAGCCGCAAGCGTATTTCGGTATGGCGCTCGCCGCTCATAAAATCCAATACATAAAGGACGTTGTAAACAATCGTTTGCAGCCGATTTGTCACGAAATCGCAGACAGAGTGTTTGCAGACGATAAAAACTACAAACGTGCGTTGAGTTTGGCAACGCCCGAGCAAAAGAAAGAATACGCGGCTAAAGCCGTCGAAATAGACTACATAAAGAAAACATTCAACAGCTTGCAAGCTCAAAAACTCGAGTACGACTGCTTTATATGCGTAAAGGTGACGGACGATGACGGAGGTCACACCGAGGACAGTCATATAGCGAGCACGCTTTACCATAGGCTCAAAGAAGCGGGATATAAACCGTTCTATTCCGAAGAAGAAATACGCGGAAGAACGGGCGCGGATTACGAGGCGTTGATACTGTACGCTCTTTGGGAATCCGAAAGCATGATCATCGTTTGTAACGACGAGAGCTATCTCAACACGCCTTGGGTGAAGAACGAATATACGCGTTTTATCAAAATGCTGCGCGATAACGAAAAAGAGAGCGACAGCATTACTTTTGTGTTCGGAGAGAAGCCGGTAGAACGCTTACCGGGTGTAAACGGAAAGATACAGGGCGTGCCGTTCAAATCGTTCGACGCGCTCGACAGAATTATCAAGTTCGTTAAAAATCACGAGCCGGTCAATCACGGTTTGAACGCGCTCGAGCGCAAAAAGTACGCGGATAAAAAGTATACCCCTAAAGTTTCCATGCGTCAAACTCTGCAAAAGCGCACTTTGGACAGCGTAGAGCAAAAGGAAATTTCCGTCTCGGATAGATCGAGACTCAATATCGCCGCGGAATTTTTATCGCGCGGAGATTTTACCAACGCTATCCGTTTCGGCAACGAGCTTACCGCATCCAATAAGGCGAACGGCGAGGCGTTCAGAATACTTTTCCTTGCCAAAAACGGTTGCAAGAGCGAAGAAGAATTCGTAAAGAAAAATAATATCGGTGCGGATTTTTCGGATTTTGAAAAAGCGTTGGCTGCGTCAAATGAAAACATCGCGAATAAGCTGTACTTCGCACTGTATTCTCATGCGAAAAAGCATTGCGACTATGCGAGCTATAAGGAATATATCGAGCTGCCGATGAGCAGCGACGCAGATATAGCGGAACTGACCGAACTCGTTTATAAAAATGCGCTAAAAAATAAAAACGAACGCCTTTTCGATCTGACGCTTAAAACGGTGTCGAATACCGATCGATATATAGATATGAATCTGAATTTTGCCGACGCTTTGAGCGACGAGCGGTCGGTTAATTATTTCAAAAACGTTCTCGCCGCTGACCCGTCGCATTGCAGAGCGCAGTGGTGTGTATTCGTTTCCGAAGTAGGCGCTAAAAACGTAATTTCTTATATCGCGAACAAGAGCAATCAAAAGACAGTAGAGGAAAAACTGTTTTCGTACGGGTTCAACAAGTTCGCGTTTGAAGCTATTGTCGATTGGGCTATAGATAAGTGCTCTGATGCGTCTATGACGTGCGCCGCTCTCGATTTTGCGTTTACTATGGTTCCGCAAGACGAAGAACTATATTATACAACAAGTATCGAACTCGTGACCGAAAAATTATTGAAAAAAGGCAAGATCGACGCGGCGGCAAAGTATAACGAAATGCTTATATCCGTCGATCCGTATGCGCATGCGGGATATTTTAACCGTTGTTTGATCAAACGTAAATTATCCAATCCGTTGGGACTTGTTAAGTATGCCGATAATCTGCTCGACGATCCCGATTATATGTCGGCGGTGAGCAGTTATACCGAAAAATGTCCTACCGAAAAAAATAAATATCTCGACGTGCGCGATTCGCTGTTAAAGCTTGCATCGGATAAAGATATAATAAAAAATTGCGACAACTTGGTGAAAAACCAATATATAGAAAGCGATAGTCTCGAATATTGCAAACATGATTTGGATAAAGCCATATCTAATAATAAAGATAAACGAATATCTAAACTTAAAAAGATAGGCTTAATAGGCGGTATTTGCGCATCATTGCCGTTTATATTGGTGATGATGATGGGATTTGCAGGCGTTAGTCCGTTCATGGAATTTGCCCATTGTCTATTTCAATTTAATCGTACTGCAATTATAATTATATCGTTGCTGTTCTTTATATTCCCGTTGATCGGAGCGGTTGTATACTGTATCTTCACACACGGCAAATACGGTGAAATAAGTCTTATATCTACCTATTTGGCGGTCGGTGTTTTTGCAGCTTCCGTTATATCATCGTGTGTCGGAGTCGGTTTTTATATTCATGCTAAATCCGAAAAGGGCAATATGTATATAGGCGACGGATACGTTATGAAATTCGAGGAGGTTAAATCGGGCGGACTTTCGCTTGTATGGTGTATAAATTCTGCGGAAAACGTTATAATTCCCGAGACTTTCGGCGGAGAAGCCGTTGTGAGAATAGAGCAGTACGATCGTAGAGACGGAAAACGAGAACAGGGAGCTTTTCAAGGCAATGAAAAAATGCTAAATGTAACTATCCCGAAAACAATAACTTATATCGGAGAAGCTTCGTTTGCATACTGCGTAAATCTCGTAAATTTCAATTACGAAGGTACGATGGAAGAATGGAATCAAGTATTTCGCGGGGGTTACGGTTATTTTGAAACTCCGTGGAATTACAAAGTCGGCAGTTATTCCGTAAATTGTACGGACGGAACGATAAGTAACTAAAGTAATAAAAAAACGCCCATGCGGGCGTTTTTTAATGTGTTAAAACACTGATATAATATTTAAGAGTATGTTTAATTGTTGTTTAATTTTTCGATAAGATCGTCCATATTGTAAATCGCGGGCGGGGAAGAAAGCAAGAATTCGGCAGCTTTGTATGCGCCGGCAGCGAACAGCTTGCGCGAACGCGCTGAATGCGAAACCGTGATTATTTCGTCGTCGCCGTAAAATCCGATTTCGTGTTCGCCGACTACGGTGCCGCCGCGTATCGAAGTTATGCCGAGTTCGCCCGCAACGCGCTTGCCCGAACGGTTGACAACTTGGTTTTCGCGCGGGCAGATAGCGTCGGCGAGAAGTAACGCCGTCCCGCTCGGGACGTCGACTTTTTGATTGTGGTGTTTTTCGAGTATTTCCACGTCGAACGAGTCGCCGAGAATAGCTTTTACCGTTTTTATCGCGGCGGTAACTGCGGCGATGCCCAAACTCATATTTGCCGATTTGAATACGGGAACGGTTTTTGCAAGCTCGGCGATCTTTTGCGTTTGTTCGTCGGTATAGCCCGTGGTCGCGAGAACTACGGGCGCATTGCCGCGTTTTGCGAGCGCGATCACGGCGTCAAGCGAGGCGGGGCGCGAAAAGTCGATAATAACGTCGTACGGCACGTTTACGTCGGTTGCGCTCGTAAATACGTTTTCCGATGTTTTTGCCACGTCCAAACCGCCCGAAACGTTAAAACCGTACACGGGTGCTGCGTCGCAAAGAATTTTGCCCATTTTGCCGTTTATGCCGATGATGAACGCAGTTATCATTATATAGATTCCTTATAAAAAGTGTTTTTGAAAGCGCTCGCTTCCGAATTATTGTAGCACTTGACGTAAATCAGCCCGCGGCTGTTCATTTTATCAGTCCTATGCCGCGCATCGTCGATTCGAGAAGCTTGGTATGTTCGGGTTCGAGTTCGGTGAGCGGCAAGCGCGGCGCGCCGACGTCTATCCCTAATAACTGCATTGCCTTTTTTGCGGGGATGGGATTAACTTCGCAAAAAAGCGAGTGTATAAACTCGTTCAGCTTGAACTGAAGTGCGCGCGCCTCGGCAAAATTACCGTCGAGACACAGTTTGCAAAGCTCGCTCATTTGTTTCGGAGCGGGGTTGGCGGCAACGGATATTATGCCGTGCGCGCCGAGGGCGATCGCAATCGTAGTGAGACTGTCGTCGCCGCAATACAGCTCGAAACCCGTTTCCGCGCAGACTTTGGCGGAGTCTTGGAATTGGTCTATATCGCCGCTCGCTTCCTTGATGCCGACTACGCCGTCGATCTTTGCAAGCTCGGCTATGGTTTTGGGCAGGATATTCACGCACGTGCGAGTAGGCACGTTGTAGGCGATAACGGGTATCTTTGCCGCCGCCGCTACGGCTTTGTAGTGCTCGACTATTCCGCGCTGCGTGCATTTGTTATAGTACGGCGTGACTACGAGCACTGCGTCCGCGCCGAGTTCGCGCGCAAAGTCGGCTTTTTCGCAAGCCGCTGCCGTGCTGTTGCTGCCCGCGCCGACTATAACGGGCACGCGCCCCGCGACCCGTTTTATGATAAAGCGCGTCGCTTTTTCGTATTCGTCGTGCGAAACGGTGGGCGGCTCGCCCGTGGTGCCGAAAGGCACGAGCGCGGTCACGCCGCCGCCGATAAGATGTTCGATATAACGCTCGAGAACGCTATAGTCTATGTTTCCGTCCTTGCCGAACGGCGTGACCATTGCCGCGCCGCAACCGTTGAAAATCGCCATATCGTATATACCTCGCTTATTTACGGGAATTGAGCAGTTCCGCTATTTGCACGGTGTTCGACGCCGCGCCTTTGCGGATATTGTCGGCGACTACCCAAATATTAAGTCCGCTGTCTACGGAGAAGTCGCGACGCACTCTGCCGACGTATACTTCGTCCGTGCCCTCGCAGTCGAGCGGCATAGGGTAGACGTTTTTGCTTACGTCGTCGCACAGCACAATGCCGTCGGCATTTTTCAATACTTCGAGCGCGCTCTCGCGCGTTACTGGTTTGAAAAACTCTATGTTAATGCTTTCGCTGTGCCCGTAATAAACGGGCACGCGCGCGGTAGTCGCCGTGATCTTGAGCGAATCGTCGCCGAGTATCTTGCGCGTTTCGTGCACCATTTTCATCTCTTCGCCTGTGTATCCGTCCGCGTCGAAAGTGTCTATGTGCGGTATTATGTTGTTCGCGATAGGGTGCGGGAACTTTTTAGGCGGCAATCCCTCGAGTCCGTTTTTCAAGTCCTCGAGACCTTGTCTGCCCGCGCCGGACACCGCTTGATACGTGGTGTATACAATGCGCTTTATCTTGAATGCATCGTGCAACGGTTTGAGCGCGACCACCGCTTGAATGGTCGAGCAATTAGGGTTGGCAATAATGCCGTTGTGGGCAAACGCCGCTTCGGGATTGACCTCGGGCACTACGAGCGGCACTTTCGGGTCCATGCGCCAATAGCGCGAGTTATCTATTGCTACCGCGCCGCACTCGGCAAACACGGGCGCAAAATCGCGCGAAACGTCGCTGCCCGCCGAAAACAGCGCGTAATCGACGTTTGCACTCTTTATATTCTCTGCGTTAAGCTCGCGTACCTTGATTTTTCGTCCGCGAAATTCCATCTCTTTGCCCGCGCTCGATTTAGATGCGAAAAGCACAAGCTCGTCGAGCGGAAAGTTGCGTTGTTCGAGCACTTTTATCATCATGCGTCCTACGACGCCCGTTGCGCCGACTACTGCGACTTTTGTATTCATAAGTCCTCCGAAAATCGTATGTAACCGAGGCGTGTCTCGCGCTCGATTTACATTTTTAATAATAACATTTTTGATCGAGTAATGTCAAGCGCATAATATAATCCGCGATAAAAGTGCTTGAAAAAACATTACACTTTTACTTGAGTTATGCTCGCGTTTGGTGTATAATGAAAATATGGATAGTATGTCGTTACCGTACTTGACCGAAACGCGCCGCAAGCTGCATAAGCTTGCCGAGCTTTCGGGCAAGGAATATAAAACGCAAGAGTTTATTTGCGCGGAACTCGAACGGTTCGGATTTAAGCCGAAACGCATAGGCACAGGCGTTTATTGCGACAGCGGAAAAAGCGGTAAAAGCAAGCGTCTGGCGCTTCGCGCCGACATAGACGCTTTGCCTATAACCGAAAACCGCGAGGTAACGAAGGTCGATTTTTGCGCGGCGGACGGCGTGATGCACGCATGCGGACACGACGGACACACGGCAAATCTTTTGAACGTGGCGCGCATTGTCGGCGCAAAGTCGAATATCCCCGTGCGGTTTATTTTTCAGTTCGGCGAGGAAGGCTACGGCGGCAGCGTGCAAATGATAGAATGCGGCGTGCTCGACGGAGTAGACGAGATATATGCGATCCATCTTTGTCCCGAGCTTGATTCGGGTAAGATCGGGTATTGCTACGGCGGCATGTTTGCGGGCTGCGTCGAGTTTGACACGATCACTCACGGCAAAAAATCGCATTGCGCGTTCCCTGCCGACGGCGCGGACGCGATAGGTTCGGCATTGACCGTTTACGGCGCGATAAAAACCGCCGCCGAGCGCAACGGATTGCTTTACAATCTCGGAAAGATAGAAGGCGGGTATGCGCGCAATATAATTTCGGACGGGTGCAAAGCAGATTACACATTGAGGTTTTACGACAGCGCAAAGTCCGAGGACGTTATGATGTGCGCGGCGCGCGCCGCAGCCGAAGCGGACGACAGATTCGGAACGGTCACCGATATAGTGACGCGCGAGGTATATCCGCCGCTCATCAACGACGCGTTATGCGTGGACAAGGTGCGGCTCGCCGCCGGCGAGAACGCCGAGCCTATAGATCCGCGCAATACGGCGGAGGACTTTTCAAATTATCTTAACGTCGTGTCGGGGTGCATGAGCTGGCTCGGTATACGCGACGAGACGCACACGTCGCCGCTGCACAGCGATACGTTCGGGTTCGACGAACGCGCGTTGCTCGCGGGCACCGAACTGTTCTTAAAGCTTATCGAAATGCGGCAAATGTGACCGCCGATCGCGTTTAACGCCCGAAAATGCGGGCAACCGAAAAAAAGGAGAGTAGCATATACATGACTGTAGCCGAAAAGAAAATTAAAAAAAGTTTATCCGACGTTATGGTGTTCGATTCGTCCGAACTGCCCGTTGCGGACATGCGCGGATTGTCGAAATGGGATTTATTCAAGCACCTGTTTATAGGCAAGATCGGCACGATGGTCATACTCAATCTGCTTACGTTGCTGTTCGCTTTGCCCGCGCTCGCGGACATAGTGATTTTTACAATGACGGGTACGTTTGCAAACTCATACGTTCCGTATTCGGCGAACGTAGGCATCGGGTATCCCGTCGTTGCTGATGCGGTGTGGCAGGGCGTATACGCCGCATACAAAAACGAACTTTTACAGTTTTCTATTCTCGTACCGTCGCTCGCGCTATTGTTTATGGGACTTGGCGGAAATATGTTCGTCATGCGCAAGCTGATATGGGGCGAGCCTGCCAAACCCGCAAAAGATTTTTTCCGCGGCATAAAAAAGAGCTGGTGGCAATCGTTCATAACCGGACCGATAGTCGGAGCGGCAATACTCGCGTTTGCCGTTTCGCTGCGTGTGTTCGACGTGTACAAGCTGCATACAGCGTATAAGGTGTTGGGGATCATCGCATCGTCGATCGTGCTCGTTGCGGTATCGATGTACTCGGCGTTCTTTATGGCTCAATCGGTTTCGTTCAAAATGAAGTTTGCCGACGTTTCGCGGAATTCGATCTTGCTTGCGCTTAATTCGCATGTGATAGGCGTGTTCTTTGTGGCGGTTGCGGTAGTTCCGATGCTGTTGCTGACGATCTCGACGTTGATGATGTTTGTTATGATTTTCTACGTAATGCTCGGTTTTTCGTATACTTCGATCCTGCTCATGCTGTATTGCAACGGCAGTTTTGAAAAGTGCTTGTACGATAAAGCGACGGTAGGCGCAGTCTACGGAAAGCGCGATGATAAGCTCGAAAAGAGCGTTAAAGGCGAAAAAAGCGAAAAAGTTGAAAAGGGCGAAAAAGCGGACGGAGCAGAAGCCGCAGAGGTAACGGACGGAGCGCAAAGCGTCGGCGATGCCGAAACCGACGGTGCGGCGGAGCAACACAAGTCCGATACGGTCAAAAAACCGTATGCATATAAAAATCCGAAAAAAGGTAAAAGATCGGAGCTTAAAAGCGGTAAATGATAACCAAGTTCGACAAAAGCGCGAAAGCGCAATATTTCAAGAACGAGTTTGCCGAGTGCGTCGAAGACTGCGATTACGAGGGTGCGCTCGACAATCTTATCAAGTATGCCGAGGCTAAGGATTATCCCGATTTTCATCTTGCTTGCGGAATGTTATACTTGCAGATGACGCAGGACAGCGACGATATAGAACTATACGCCATGGCGTTCCGCGAATTCTTGATGCACATACGGCGTTTTCCCGATTGCGAACGCGCGTACAGAAATGTTTTGGCGGTGTTGTTTTTGCGCGGCAGTTATTCGCAAGCTATCGCCGCATGCCGTTGGATAAGACGTCGCGGTATCGATCTCGAAAAAATAGTCAACGAGCTTGCCGAGTCGGGAATACTGTTCATTTCCCCGAGCGCGCCCGCGGATATAGACGGACTGTTCGATTTCGGCGAGTACGGCGAGATCGATCCTTGCCCGATGGACGACGACGATACGAGCTTTGCGGATACCGATTACCGTTATACGCGCGCATTGACCGATAAAGAGTATGAGCGAGAGCGCAATGAACGCTTTGCGGAAATGGGCGAAACGGAGATAGCTACCGCGCTCGGGTTCGAGGATTATCTAAACGGCAAGACCGATAAAAACCCTACAAAGATCATGAAATTTTCGGCGTCGGATGCGGCGTTTGAAAACAAGAACGTACGCAGCGGGTTAATAAAGTTCAAGCCCGAAAAACCTCATAATGCCGCGCTCGCGAATTTCAGATTTGTACTCGAACGCATAGAGGAAAAACTCGAGGACGGCGAATTCGACGAAAACGATGTAATCGAGCTTGATAAGTCCGCCGTCGGCGATACCGTTCTCGAAGAACTGCACAAGCGATTGTTACAAGAGTTCGTGTTCAAGACCGAGGACGATTACAACGATAAGTATTACGGCGGCGATGACGACGGCGCGCCCTGCATTTTCGAGGACTTTTCGCACGATTTCATGAACGACGAGATCGACGTCGGCGATATTCACAAGATGACGGGCGAGGAAAGACCGAGCAAGGCTATCGACGTAGCTTTATGTTATTACGAGAACAACAACACCGAAAAGCTTTACGAAGTGTTAAACGGTATACGGTATTCGGATCCCGACATATACAAAGCGACAGTATTGCGCGCGGTGATCGCGCTCGACGATAGAGATTACAGTTCGGCGGAACGACTTTTGAAAGACGCGCTGAGTCTTGACGGGAGCAATCCGCTCGCGCTGCTGTTGTTGACCGAAGTGTACGAGAGCACAGATCAAACGAGCAAGATACCCGCACTGCTCAAAAGAATGAATACGAGCGACTTTGCGAGCGTGCGGCACGTGTATAGAGTAGCTCGGCTTGCATCGGCGTACTGCAAGCGTACGGACGCCATGGGTATAATTTCGGGACTTATAGACGAATACAATATTCTTTCGTTGCGCGTCGTTTATGCGCAAATGCTATACAATTCGGGTAAAAAGCAAGAGGCTATCGAACTTATGTACCCGATGACTCGGATATACTACAACGACGTAAACGCCGATTTTATATACGGATTTATGCGCGACGGCGGCAGTAAACTCAAACTTACGGAGACGCCCGAAGCGCCGACAGAGGTGTTGAGCGCGATTTACGACGATCTCATATCGACGGCGATAGGCGGCGGCTTATCCCGCACTACGGAATGCTCGGAGCTTTTCGCGAGCATAGTCAAAAGCTTTACGGAACTGTCGTTCGAGCAGCCGAATAAATTGCTTTCGGATATGTTTGAAACCGTGCGGATATTGACGGCTAACCCGTCTACTTCGGTAATAATGCGCGATGCGCTCGCGGATCCGTTTGCGGAACAGATAGTCAAATTCGTAATACTGTCGACGATGCTCGAGTTCGACCGTGACGCGAGTTTTGTGCTCGAAGTCAACTATTCGCCGTTGTCGGACGACGCGGCGCCGAAGTTAGACAGCGCTATCGGCAAAGGCTACGTCACGGCTTACGCGTTTATGCTCGTGTATTGCAGAAAGGCGCTCGCCGAGTTCGTCGTTACGGCGGCGGAGCTTGCCGCGCTCGAGCCGGTAAAAGAATGGGACGATCGCGACGCGGCGTGCTATCTCATAAAGTCCGCAGCAAAAAAATACAAAGTCAAACCGGACGACAGGCTGTGGCGTATAATAGGCTTTCCCGATAAATCATCGGCAAACAAAAGATATAAGTATTTAGGTTCTGTACTCGACGGGTACAAAGGAGACAAAAAATGAACATAAACAAAGAAGCGTACTATCTCGATTTCGATAAGCTTTTTGAAAATTGTGCGGACAAGTATTACACGGCGCACTCCGCCGAGTACGGCTCGCCCGACGAGTTTGCAAAGGACCTCGACAAGGTATATCACGTTTGGGCAACGACCGCTCAGGACGCGATAGGCGGGCTGTCCCCGTCCGAGTTTTTCAACCGCATACCGACGGAAGAGCTTATAGACATTCTCAAAGGCTCGTGCACGGGCGATCGTAATCCGTCGTCGTTGCTGTTCGACAGAATGGCTACCGAACCGGAGCTTATAGACGGGCTTGTCAAGCTTGCGAGATCGTCCGACGACGAAAAGCTTTTGACCGTAGCGGTAAGCATAATAAACGAGCTTGGCACCGCCGACAGCGAGTTTTATTTACATATGCTCGAACGCACCGATATAGACATGTGCGTAAAAGAGCTTTGCTTAAGCGAAGTTTGCACGCGTGCGACCGAGCTTGAAAGCGAGCTTATCGAGCGCGCCGAGGCTGCCGACGATCTGGGCTTGCTCGAAGTGTTTGCCGAGGCTCTGTCATATTGCGCAACCGGCAACGAACGGATAATCGCGATTATGCGTAAGCTGTTGAGCGTCGATCCCAATACGGCGTACGTAGCGGAACTCGTGGGCAGATACGGCGACGAAAGTCTCGCCGCCGATCTTTACGCATTGCTCGATACTTGCGATTATGTCTCATTTATGGAGATACGCAACGCGATCGAAGAACTCGGCGGTACAGTGGACGAAAATTACAGAGATTTTTCGGACGATCCGTTCTATCAAGTCATAAAAGCGGACAACAATCGGTAAATTAACCGTATGTATAAAAAAATCGGACTTGAAGATATAAAGGCTAACGACGAGATCAAAAGCCTTATAGAGGTGAGTAACGAGAACCTCAACCGCATGGGTTACACCGAGCACGGACTTCGGCATGTAGGGTATGTGTCAAAGACAACGGCAAACATATTAAAGACCGTAGGGTATGACGCGCGCACGGTCGAACTCGGCGCGATCGCGGGCTGGATACACGATATAGGCAACGCCGTGAACCGTACGCATCACGGCATAACGGGCGCGACGATCGCATACGGCATACTCGAGCGAATGGGCATGCTGCCTACCGAGTCGTCGCAAATAATCGCGGCGATAGGCAATCATGAGGAAGAGAGCGGCGCAGTTGTAAACGCGCTCGCCGCGGCGCTCATTCTCGCCGATAAGTCGGACGCGCACCGCTCGCGAGTGCGTAAGGAAACCGCCGACCGCAAAGATATACACGATAGGGTCAATCTTGCCATACGAAAAAATTATCTCGCCGTGGACAACGCCAAAAAGACGATCAGGCTCGTAATACAAATGGATAATTCGTCGGCGACGATGGAGTATTTGCAAATATATCTGTCGCGCATGGTACTTTGCGAAAAAGCCGCCGCATATCTCGGATATTGGTTCGAGCTTGTTATAAACGGCAACGTTATAAACAGACGCAAGCCCGTTACCGTAAAGCCTGCGGCTGGCGAGACCGAAGTTTCCGAGGAATAGCGATGAACAAGAAAATCAGATTGTCGAACATACCGTCGGATTGGGCGTTGCAACTCGCGCTTTTTATAGGTCAGCCGATAGCTATCGCGCTTACGGTTGCGTTCGGCGATCGCCAAAGATGGGAGACTTGGGTTTTCGTGGCTGTGATCGGAGTATCTTTCGCATATTTCGGTGCGATGTTTTTCTATAAGCTATATCGAAGCAGATTAACGTTTTTGACTATCGACGAGAACGGCGCGACGTTGAGCCATCGGTTCAAGCCGTACCGTATTCCGTCGGACAAGATGCGCTTGGAACTCACGGAATATAAGAAAAGCAGGGGAAATCGCGATTCGATGTACGTACGATTGTATGACGAGAACGTGGAAACTTCGATCATGCTTAGCGTAAAGCGCGTCAAAAAACTATCCGAAGTCGCGCCGCCGCCGTTCATTAGGTTTTTTACCGAAATATCCGACACCGCCGCTCTTAAGACCGCGTTGGAAACGGCGAACGAGCGCGCGCTGCCGTACATACGAGAGGAGATAGCCGAGCGCGAACGCGCCGCCGAGGAAGCAAAGCGCAACGAGGCTGAACGTCGGCGCGCGCAGAACAAACATAAAAAACGCAAAAAACATAAGAAATGAATACGAAAAGCCGCGAAAATGCGGCTTTTGTCGTATTTTACCGATTTCGGCATAGAATATATCATGCTTAAGTCGTTTTTGCGGTCAATGTCCGTTTCGATGCTTATCGTCGGAACAATGATAGGCGCGGGGTTCGCGTCGGGCAGAGAGATCGTCACGTTTTTCGGCGAAGTTCCCAATGCCGTCGTGGCGCTTATCGCCGGCGTGCTCGTTTTCGCTTGTTCCGTGCTGTTTCTGTTCGTCGGACGACGCGTCAAAAAGTCGGACATAGGCGAAGTGAACGGTGCGGTGTTCGGTAAGTGCAGAGCGCTCGCCGATATTTTCATGCTGTTTAACTCGGTCGTAGTGCTCGGCGCGATGCTTGCCGGTACGGACAGTCTCGTAGCCGAGTTCATCGATCTCGGTCCGCTTCCGTCGATTGTGATAGGCATACTTTGCGCGATCATTTCCGCACGCGGGCTTAAGGGCTTGCTCAAGGCGAATGCGGCGCTTGTTCCGATAATGGTCGTCGTGATTGCGGTTGCGTGTATCCTCGCAATAGAATTCCCGTTAAAGCTGTTCTCGGCGCGGTTTGCTCCGCACTACGTTTTGCTGTACGTGGCTATGAACATGATCCTCGGGGGCGGCGTGCTTACAACGGTGAACAATCTTTCGCCGCGGGAAATACTGCTTTCTTCCGCCGTGGCGTCCGCAGTAATATCAGCATTGCTGATGTG
>Ga0073906_1002814_pt1 | contig 21616 bp, 13 predicted proteins | sample Inofromicrocosms_FD_65485 | JGI IMG/M metagenome (GOLD analysis project Ga0073906, IMG submission 65485) | Mouse cecum microbial communities from Vienna, Austria - Inoculum for glucosamine and mucus D2O microcosms | ecosystem: Host-associated > Mammals > Digestive system > Large intestine >...
GTGGTGGTGATAAACAAGGTGGACAAGCCCAACTGCCGCCCCGACGAGGTGAACGAGATGGTGTTTGAGCTGATGTTCAACCTCAACGCCACAGAAGACCAGCTCGATTTCCCCACAATATACGGTTCTGCCAAGCAGAACTGGATGAGCACGGACTGGCGTAAGCCTACGGAGGACATCACCGCCGTCCTCGACGCAATAATAAACCACATTCCCGCTCCTACACAGATTGAGGGCGCCCCTCAGATGCTGATAACGAGCCTTGACTACAGTAGCTACGTCGGCCGTATTGCCGTCGGCCGTGTGCACCGAGGCACTCTGCGCGAGGGTATGGACGTGGCTCTCTGCAAGAAAGACGGCTCGGTCAGCAAGCAGCGCATCAAAGAACTGCACACTTTCGAGGGCATGGGCCGTAAGAAGGTGGGCGAGGTGAGCAGCGGCGACATATGCGCCATTGTCGGTTTTGACGGGTTCGAGATAGGCGACACGGTCTCCAAGATCGAGAATCCGGAGCCGCTGCCGCGCATTGCCATTGACGAGCCTACGATGTCAATGACGTTTACCATCAACGACAGTCCGTTCTTCGGCAAAGACGGCAAGTTCGTTACGTCGCGCCACATAGCCGAGCGTCTCGACCGTGAGCTTGACAAGAACCTGGCTCTTCGGGTGGTTAAAGGCGAGAATGAAGACAAATGGACTGTCTTCGGGCGAGGTGTGCTTCACCTCTCAATCCTTATCGAGACCATGCGCCGGGAAGGATATGAGCTGCAGGTGGGTCAGCCGCAGGTTATCATAAAAGAGGTGGACGGCAGGAAATGCGAACCGGTGGAGGCTCTGACCATCAACGTGCCTGAGGAGTATTCGTCCAAGGTGATTGACATGGTTACGCGCCGCAAGGGCGACATCATGTCGATGGAGACGCAGAACGACCGCATAAACATAGAATTCGTCATCCCTTCGCGCGGCATAATCGGCCTGCGCAACAATGTCCTGACAGGAACTGCCGGCGAGGCCATCATGGCTCACCGTTTCCTTGAATACCAGCCTTGGAAAGGGGACATAGAACGCCGCACCAACGGTTCGCTCATCGCTATGGAGGCAGGCACGGCCTACGCCTACGCCATCGACAAGCTTCAGGACCGCGGCCGATTCTTCATTTTCCCGCAGGAAGATGTGTATGCAGGTCAGGTGGTCGGCGAGAATGCGAAGGAAAACGACATTGTCGTCAACGTTACAAAGTCAAAGAAGCTCACCAATATGCGTGCCAGCGGCGCCGACGACAAGGCCCGCATCGTGCCTCCTGTGGTGTTCTCGCTCGAAGAGGCTCTTGAATACATTAAAGAGGATGAATACGTGGAAGTTACGCCCAATCATCTCCGCCTTCGCAAGATCATGCTCGACGAGAACGACCGCAAGCGAGCCAACCGCTCCTGAACCTTTCTGCCACACAGTCCGTTATACAATCACAACGGGCTGAGAGATTCGCTATGAAACCATAGGAATCTCTGCGGTTCCGGAGGCTGCCACGACCCGGTGAGGAACGGCAGCCGAGGCTGCAATCCCGAAGCTCCCGCTTCAGGAACGCTTCCCCGGGACAGAGTTCCGGCCCGTTTAAGGTGAATGTTCCAGCCGGAAGCTGAAACCGTTAATGCCGCAGACGGTATTCTCGGATTCAAGACCCGGCAACCATATATAAACAGGGATTTTTAATAGGCTTTTTGAAGCCAACCTGAATCCGTAATCAATCGGGATTCATCCAGAACACTGACAGGCCGGAAGGAAAAGGACCGCAGCCACTCCCGCCGACGCGAAGTCGCTTGCAGCGAACGGAAACCGTTTTTCCGCCGACAACCGAAAAAACATTGAAACAAAGCGGAGGCAGACGCATTTTCGCGTCTCCTCCGCTTTCCTTGTCTGCCTGTGCCTATATGTCTGCATCTGGATTCATGCTGTCAATGCGGCGGTATGGAGCGTGAGTCTATCGGCGGCTGGTGGGGATGGTGTCGCGTAGGAAATCGCGGGGCGGAGGCACATGCGTGTGCGATGACGCTTTTTCGTGAGGCTTTTTGCGTCGTGAAGATTTTGCCTTTTTTCGTCTGTCATTTTCAGCCCCGGGAACCATTGTGTCGGAAACCTGCTTGACTGCAGTCGTCGAATCCGATGGCACAATCGTAGTCCGGGCCGGAGCAGGAGTTTCCGGCCCGGACATGTCCCGTTTGCGAACGAGGATCCATCCGATGTTTGCCAGTATCAGGCAGCTGAGCACTATCAATCCGATGCGCTCCTTGGGATTGAGAGGGTACTTCATTCGTGTTCAGAAGGGATAGCCGATGGCAAGGTGGAAGGCGAATGCATCCTTGAACTTGATGTTGAAGTAATGCGGGGTGCCGTTCCGGTATGGGGCATGTATGCCGTAGCCGAGGTCGCCGCGTATCACTATCATGCCGATGTCCACGCGTAGGCCTACGCCCGTGCCTACGGCGAGGTCGCGCAGAAACGAGGATGCCTTGATGCGTCCTCCCGGTCGGGCAGGGTCGTTCTTGAGCAGCCACACGTTGCCCGCGTCGAGGAACACCGCGCCGTGCAGCATGCTTATGATCGGGAAGCGGTATTCGGTGTTGATTTCAAACTTGAATGTGCCGGTCTGGTCGAAATATCCGTTCACCTGGTCTTTCGGAGCGCGGTAGCTTCCCGGCCCTATTGAACGCACCGTGAACGCGCGGATGGAGTTGGCTCCTCCGATGTAGAACTGTTCGGTATACGGGACTTCGCGCGAATTGCCGTAGGCGTGTGCGGCACCGAGGAGTACGCGGCTCACGAGCCAATGATTGGTGCCTCTTATGAGACGGCGGCTGTAGACGAGCTGCACCTGCCCTTTGACGAACTGGGAGAACGGCGTGCCGAACATCCTTTTCTCGCCTTTCACTCCGCAGGCTCGCCAGATGCCGCTGAAGATGTTGCCCGCTTCCGTGACTGTGGCGGTGAGGTTGATGCCGTTGATGCGTTCACGCTCAAGGAACTTGTCGAGCGTGTATGTATAGCTCATCTGCGGTATGAACTGGCTCTGGAAGCTCAGTGCAATCGCCGGGTTCTGGTTCATTATGCTGTCGAAATCGGCGGTGGTCTTCATCAGCTTGGTGTATGACAGCTTGAAAAGAGTCAGCTGGTTGAGCACGTTGCGGAACGACCGCCATTCATATGAGAAGGAGGTGTTGAACTGCGCTATCTTGAAGTAATGCGGACGGTTGAGTATGCTTGCGTTCAGCGAGATGTTGGTCCAGTTGAGCTCGCGGTGCGACTGCGGGATGAATCTCGGGGCCAGCAGCCGCGGGAACGCCAACGAGCCTGTCAGGCCGAATTCATAGCTGTTGAATACAGACGAGCGTTCGCCGCCTGTCTGCCATTCATAGTTGGCATTGAACTGCACGCTCAGCTTCTCCGCGCCGCCGAAGATGTTGTAGTTGGTAAGGCCGAGAATCAGACCCGGGCCGAGATACGAGTTGGATTTTGAGGCTGCGTTGACCTCGATCGAGGCTTCGAGCGGACGGTCGAACTTGCAGGTGATGTAGACGTCGAGCTTCGGGTCGGTGAGCGAAGTGTCGGCAGGCACGGGCTGCACCTGTATGGAACTGAAGATGCCGAGACGCGAAAGGCGTGTCTGCGTGCGGTCCATGTTGCGCACAGAGAAGAGGCGTCCTTTCCTGAACGTGATGCATGAAGGGACAAGCCCTGCCCGCAGGCGTGCCGGACGCATTATGACGAGCTGTCCGCGTTCGGTCTGGAGCGTGTCGGGGATTCCGGGCTTCCTGTTGCTCTGACGCTCCACCACTGTGTAGACGTTGCCGACACGGTATTGAAGCGTCGCCTCGCGCGGCATGTTGTCGGCAAGTGTGAGCTTGAGCGCAATCTTCTTGGGAGTTATGGTGCTGTCTGCAAGAAACTCGATATAGTCAGGGCGGAAATAATAGTAGCCCCTGTTGCGCAGTCGGTTGGTGATGCGTATGCGCTCCGCTACAAGGCTGTCCACGCAGAAGCGTTCCCCTTTGACAAGGTATTTGCTCTTCCGTGCCAGTGAGTCGATGAAGTTGCACAGTGAAGAGGAGTCGTTCTGTAGATATATGATGCTGTCGATGGGGTATGGACGGCTAACGTCGAGGTTGTAGCTGATGCGCGCCTTCTTGTCGTTCTTCTTGTCATAAAGGAGTTCGTACGATGCCTTTGAGCCGAAATATCCGTTGTTGTCGAGGATGTCTTCAAGCATCTTGACTCGCACTTCGGGACGGACGTCGGAAATCAGCACCGGCTGCTCCACGAGCTTGCGGTAGAGCCATCCTTTCAATCCTTTTGCAGAATCGTTCCAGTTGTTGTAGACCCACAGGCCTATCGGCAGCGGCGAACGCCAGTAGGGGGACATGAGCTTGAACGGCAAAGGGTTGTTGGGGGTGACGTTGATGGTCTTCTTGAGGTCGGCCACCATCTCGTCGGGAAGTTTCTCCTTTCCGGCGTGGGCGATGTCGAACTTCTTGACACCAGTGTAAAGAGTCTCGTCGGGGCCGAGCCGCTTGGTGGTGGAACATGCCGCGAGTATGGCCGCGAGCACGGCGGCAGCCACGAATGCTGCCAGGCTGCGCATTGATATGTAGCGTCGGGAAGTCATTTTATGTCAGTGTCGTGTTTTACGGTTTCGATGGAATCGTTTTCTTTCGCCGGGTCTCTCCTTATTATGGAGTCGGCGGTTGCAGGCGCATCCTGCTTTTTCCGGGAGCGGTGGAACCGGAACAGCTGGCGCAGGTTGCTCATCCGCCTGCGCATCACGAAGCCTACGCCCGTCTCGGTGATTTCGCCTTCAACTATGCTCTCGAAGCCGTTGTGGCGGAACAGCTTCAGGTACATGCTGAGCGTGTTTGTCTGTTTGAGCATATACTCGAATGATATGTCGCTCAGGAGGTTCTGGGCGAAATTCTCGTCGGCCGAAGCATCTGTGGAATAGTTGCCGCCTACGACAATCTTGAACTTGTTGTTGAAGAGTGATTTTGACACCTGATAGCTGTAGCTCGTCGTGGTGGAGCTTTGCCCGTTGAGCGATTTGTCGTATTGGTCCACTCCGAAAGACAGGTCAACGCCACGGATGTTGTTGGCCGCCCAGGAGTTGATTTGCGAAGTCAGGAACCCGTAGAGGGCAGAGTTGGCCATGTTGGCCGCGCTGTTTGAGGCGGTCTTTGTCCCTTGTCCGCTGTATTGGCCGGTTACGAGCAGGTTGATGGCTTGCTGCGAACGTTGGTCGGGGCTCATTGACTGGAGTTCGTTCTGGATGGTTATGTCATCGTCCGAAGAGAGGTCGAAAGCCACTTTGGGGGCAGAAAGCGTGTTGGATACTGAGAGGTTGACCTTGAAGTCCACCAGGCTCGTGTTGCCGCTTGGCTGCACGACGTTCACTTTCATGTCGTCGTAAGCGTCGATGTGGAGAAGCGGGTTCATTATGTCGCCGTTCCACAGCACATGGCTCGAAGGCACGAAAACGAACTTCTTCTCGCCCATCACAGGCAGGCCGTAGCGGACGAATCCCTCTCCGAGATTGAGCTGCCCGGTGAGGCGCATGTCGCCCATGAAGTTCTGGAAATACCGAAGCGAACCAGACGGGGAAAGCTCCACCCGGTCGGTGCCTTTGTTGGAAAGGAAGACGGTGGCCTGTGTGCCCGGGGCTATGTTGAGCGACGCGATTATGCGCATGGCCATCTGTGTCTCCACGCTGTCGGTCTTCTGCACCTGGGTCGTGTCCGAGAACTGCACGAACGTTACCACCTCGCCTTTCGACTGCTGCTCAACGAGGGTCTGTGCGTCGGTCTGCAACTGATAGTTTATGTCGGTGGAGTTCAGGACTGACAGGTTGGCGTTTACGTCGAAGTGCTTCATCGGGCCGCGTGCCGAAGCGTCGAGGTCTACGAACAGTTTGCCGTATATCTGGCTTCTGGCACGCTTGTCGTTGCCTATCAGCTGCACGTTCTTTCCGGCCATGGCTATGTCGAAGCGTATGTCATTGAAATGGCGTGCGTTCACGGTGCCGTTGATTGCCAACGGGTTCTTGTTGGCGGCGAAAATCTCGAAGTCGTTGAATCCCACCACGTTGTCTGTTACGGTCAGAGGTTCGTCGTCAAAGCGCAGCGAACTTCCGATCATAGGGATGAACACCCTTACCGAATCGCATGCTATGGCTCCGTTGAGCAGAGGGTCGGTGAAGGAGCCGCCCAGAGCCATTTCGCCGTTGAGGGCACCGTGGAGCTGGGCCATATCCGCGCCCAGGAACGGATTTGCCACCTTGAGCGGGAACTTGGTCAGCTTCAGCTTCACGCCTTTGGGTGTGAGGCCTCCGCTTACGCTGTCTTTCAACAACGCTCCTTGGAGCGTGAGTGCAGGCTTGCCGTCGATTTTGAGCGATGCCATGCCGCCTGAGTTGCCCTTGGCTCCCATGCCGGCCTTCACGGCCAGCTCGAAGTTGCCTACGTTTTTGCGGTCATAGATGAAATTGTCCACGTTCACGGTTCCGTTGCCCACAATCGCCTTGCCGCGCATGCCGACGCGCATGTCCGCGCTCACCGAGGCTTTGAGCGGCGGGGCGAAGACCGACATCTGGAGGAAGTCTTCTATATGGATGTTCTTGAGGTTGACGTGCAGGTCTTCGCCGCCGTCATTCCTCGGTTCGGTGAGGAGCATGATGCTGCTTTCCGCGCTTTGTGCGCGGAGGTTGGCGTCGATTCGCGAGTCCGCGAATGTGTATTCCACATGGTTGTCGGCGTTTAGTGTCCACGGCAGGTACGCGATGGTGGCCTTCAGCGGAGAGAAGTGGACGGTTACGAGCGAGTCCATGACTGCGGCCGTGAGGCCGAGGCGGTAGCCTGTCTTGCCTTGGATGTTCTGCTGGTTGAGGAACACTGATGCACGGTTGCCGCCGAGATATCCGTTGATGTTGACCTGGGCAAACTCGTCGAGCGTTCCCGGTGCGTTGCCTATATGCGTTCTGTAGTCGATGAGGCTTCCGCGCTGGTCCAGCCGCAGGGTGGCGGTGTCTATGCGCAGCGAGCCGGTGTTGAGGCAGAGCATGCCGATGCTTGCCCGTATCAGTGAGTCGTTGCTTATCGTGGCATAGACGGTATCGACCGACATGCCGGAGGCGGTCAGGAACTGGTGCATCAGTCCCCGTCCAGAGGCGTATGCGTCGAGGCGGAAGTCGGGGAGAGCGGCCTGAAGCTCTTCCACTTCAAGATGGCGTTCCTTTATCTGTTTGCTCACCATCGGGGCCACGGCGGTGAAGCAGTCCACCACGTGCTTTAGCCCTGACGCGCTTGAGAACTCAAGGTCGGTGCCTTGGCTTTGGATGCTGGCATTGACCGAGACTGGTGTCGAAAGCAACGACGCCGTGATGCCTTGCGGAAGCCGGAAGTATCCTTCTGGCATGTTCCAGTCGAAGTTGTCCACTTTCAGATCCACGTCGTAAATCCAGCGTTCGGGGCTTGCCGAGCCTTGTGCGTATATGTTGGCGTTGCCTGATGAGAGTGTTTCGGAAAGCCCGAGGGCATGCAGGTCTATATGGTTGATGCGTGCGCGGATGTCGAACGTGTAGTCGTCAGGAGCGACCGTGCCGTATGCGTCGAGTGTCAGGTCGAGGTCGGGGTCCGGCGAATTGAGGTTTACCTTGAAGTCTCCGTTTCCGAGTTCAGCGTGGAGGCCGATGTTTCTGTAGTCGTGGCCTTTGTAAATCGCCGAGCCTACCGAGACGTTGGCGAGCGTATGCGCTCCCGGTTTGGTAGGATTGAAACCTGCTCCGCTGGCCGTGATGTGGGCCGTTACCGACCCTATGCCCATGTCGGGCAGGAACCTCCCCGCCTGCAGGCCCTTTATGTCCATGTCTGCCTCATAGCTTTCCGAAGTGAGCGACACGCGTCCGTTTCCTACGGCGTCTCCTGCCTCTGACAGAAGCCGGAAGTCGGCGGCATACGTCTGCCGGTCTGCCTCGGCCGACCCTTTGAGCGACAATCCCGGTATGTCGTAGCCGGTGCCTCCGAGGAGCCTGTCTACTGTCTTCGGCCCTGAAAGGACGGCGTCGAAGTCCACATTGCCTTTCATTTTCTTTATGTCAAGCGGATTGCGGACAGAGCCTTTGGCCACGAGGTCGAACACCTGCGGGACATTGACTTTCAGCGAGGCGATCTGCATTGCCGAAAGCGAACCGTCGGCCTTCAGCTGGAGCTTGGCCGGACGCTTTGAGGGCAATGCGCGGAGGTAGCCGTTCAGAGAAGGCATGAAGCACCCTATGTCGGACGGGGCTATGTCTGCATCGGCCAGCACGCTTGTCTTCGCGTCAGGATTCATTGCCATCAGCGCGAAAGGCACGTCCGCGTCGGCGAATATTTTCGATGACGTGGTCTGGATGTTGAGGTCGCGGATTCCGAGTCCTACGGAATCCACGGTGATGGTGCCTCGTCCGCCCGTTATGGTCAGTCCGCAGCGTTCACGAGCCATCAGGCGCGTGATGGGCAGGCGGATTTCCGATGCCTTGTTGTAGAAGCCGTTCATTCCTATGGCCACGTCGCTGACGCTTATGTAGTTTGCGTCGAAGCCTGGCATCGGCTTTGCTCCTTTCACGCCGTAAAGTGCTGTGAACCGGTCGAGGGCCACGCTGTCGCCGCGTATCACCATCGGCGGCCCGGGTACAGAAACCGTGTCCACAGGCGCGGGATGAGCCTTTATGTATTCTGCGGTCGGGGTAAGATATGTGGCTGAGCCGTCGGCCACGCCGAGATAGCCTACGCTCACTTCATTTGAGCGCAAGTCCACCACTCCTTTGTGCAGTTCGAGGTCTTTGGTGCGAAGGTCGAGCGTATCTATTGTCGGGAGCATTGACATGGCGAACCGGAAGTTTTCGAGTTTCAGCCGGTTGGCCTTGATGAGGAACGGAGTGGAAGACGTGTCGTTGGGTGTGGGCTTCTTCTTCCATACGTTCATGTACAGGCTGACATAGCCGTCTCGCAGCAATGCTTCGTTGAGGTCTATGATGCTGGTCTTTATGTTGGCCGAGCTTTTGGCGTCCACGTCGAGAAGGCCTGCATGTATCTTCATTATCATCGAGCTGTCGGGGCTTACCATACGGTAATACCCGTCCACAAGTTTCAGGCTCTTGAGTTTTATGTCGTTGTGGAAAAGGGGAATCAGCTTCACGTCGGCCACGAGTTCCTTCGCCCTGACCATGGTGTCTCCGGTGGCTTCGGTTATCGTTACGCCTTTTAGCGAAACGTCCAGCGGGAACTTTATCCTGAATTTCTCTATTCCTATTTCCATTCCAGTGGACTTCTTCACCACGGATGCCGCCACGTTCTTGAGCAGCGTCTGAACCGGCGGGATGTATGCCGCGACTGGGAGCAGCAGCAATGCCGCGGTGATCCATCCGAGCGTTTTTAGCGGGATTCTGATCCATGCAGGCTTTATCAGATGCTTTTTCTTCTTCCCGGGCTTGTCTTGGGTATTGCCGTTTTGTCCGGGGGCGTTTTCCGGAGAGCTTATGTCGGTCGGTCTGTCGTTCACCTTTTCGTATGGTTTTTGCCTTTGCGAGGCAGAGTGGAGTCGTCGGTTGCTGTCTGTAGTGGAGGTTCATTCAGTCCATCGTGGCTGCATCATCAGAAACAGCTGTGCGGCTATCATGCTGCCGCCTGCATCGGCTATCATGTCGGCGGTCTCGAAAGTCCTGCCGAGCCCCATGATTTCCTGAAGGAATTCGATTCCTGCCCCTGTTCCGGATGCCACGGCCACGGCTAATGTGGCCATCCATACCGGGATTTCTTTCCACCCCGTCTGCCTTTGGCGGTCGGCCAGGATTCCTATCGTGAGCATTCCGAACATGACGGCATGCACGAGTTTGTCTGCGTCGGGGAAAAGAGAAACGCTCGTGTCCCCCAGTGGCTTCGGAGCCAATGTGAGCCAGCCGATCATCAGCAATGTAGAGATTGTCATGATCCATGCCGGAAGTTTGGTGATTAAACTTTTAGCCTTGTTCATAATGCAAAATTAAGCAATGTTAATAATCTTTCAACTATGTTTTGCCCTTTTTTGTTCGATTTTGCTTTGAATCAGCCTTCGTTTTTCCGACGGCAGTGCCGTAGTCTGCAAAGTTGGCAAAAAACAATCGGTTGGGGTGTGGGCATAAAAAAATTGATTGTCATCACGACAACCAATCATTTATTAACCTTAAAATCTAATACCATGAAAAACTCGTTGTATCTGTAGAACGCAGGTTCGGGGCAAATGTTTGTCCGAACCTGCGATTTTAACATATTTTTTTGTTGAAATGAAAGGGTTTTAGCGGATGGTAAGAGGGAGAGGAGGAAGAGAGAGGGAGGGGAGAGGGGAATAGTGCGGTTAAGAATATGGTGTTTAGCGTATCGATGCCTTTACGGTGCGGTTTCCTGAGCGCACGATATATATTCCCGTGCCGAGGGCGTTGAGGTCCAGGCTTTCTGATGCGGATGCCACACGCATGCCGGCCGTTGTATAGGCTTCGATTGTGGTGTCGGAATAGACTATGCCGTCTTCTATGCGTATTGCGTCTTCTGGCATTATGTCATCGATTCCGTTGTATTCCTTGTCGTTGATGTGTGTGAAGTTTTTCCATACCGGAGCTTCACGGTATGCTTCCACGGCTGATTCAGGCACGTACAGCCTCACTTCTGAGTAGAACTGTTTTCTGAGTTCCTCTTTGAATTCTTTTCCTCCGAAGAAGAAGTCGTCGTCCACGATGTCGAAATGGTCGTCGTTCTGTTCATGCACCGGCGGCACGGGAGAGTCGATGTGTATTTCCTCGAGCGCCCATTGAGGCGTGTTGGTCTCCTGGTCGGGAGCCCAGAGCGCGAGGCAGGCGTGGCCCATGCGGCGTGTGCCTGAGCCGATATGCACTTTGGTAACGTGTTCATTGCCTTGGAAGGCGTCTGTGCGTATCCATTCCACGGAGTTCGGAATGGTTATTTCGGTGAAGCCCCTGCAGTCGGCGAAAGCGGATTTTCCTATTTCTTCCACTCCTTCTTCGATTGTGAACGCAGTCATATCCTGGCACCACAGGTATGCGCTGTTGGGTATGATTTTGACTGTGCCCGGTATTATCGGGTTCTTGATGCCAGACTTGTTGAATGCGGCGTGGCCGAATGTGGTTATGGTCGAAGGCAACGTCAGTTCTTTCAGGGAGGCGCACGCTTCGAATGCGCGCTCGTCTATTGTCGTTAGCCCTTCCGGCAGAATCACCTCGCTAAGGCTCAGGCACGACCCGAAGGTCAGCTGCCTTATGGAGTCTATTCCAGAGGGGATCACGATTGTCTTGAGGGCGGTGCATTCCGAGAATACGGCTCCGTCATATCCGGTGGCGGTGAATACGGAGCCGAGCACCGTCAGCGATTCAGGCAGCTTCACGGAAGTGAGGCTGGTGCATTGACGGAATGCTCCGTATCCGATGCTTTCCACGCCTTCCGCGAAATCTACTGTCTCTACGGTGGCTTTCCAGAACGCATAAGGCTCTATGGACTTCACTGATGCCGGGACGCTCAGGGTCTTTATGGCAGCGTTGTAGAAAGCCTGCCGTTCGATTTGGACCACGTCGTATTCCGTATTGGAATCCGGGTCTGTTACCTTTTCAGGAATAGTGATGTCGGTCCCTTCTATATATTTCTTTACAGTTACAGTGGCGTCGGAAAGCGTGGAGTATTCCAGTCCGCCTACTGTGAAGCCTGCCGCTGAATTCAGTCCGAGTGCCGCTAAGGCAACAAAAAGGATGGTCTTTGATGATTTCTTCATAATCGGTTTATTGAAAAGTGTGTGGATGAAAAGTTATCTGACGATGGTTTTGATGTTTGTCCCGGCCACACGGACTATGTAGAGTCCTGCGGGAAGCCGGATTTCGCGGGCGGATGTGCGTGCCGCGAGTTTGCCGGAAACCGACCATACTTCTGCAGTGGCGTCGGTGCCTTCTATTGAGATTCCTCCGTCTATGCATTTCACGGATATGGCGTTTCCGACTGTTTCCTCTATGCCGACGCTTATGTTGATGCGTTCTGCGAACTGGTTCCAGCAGTCTGCAGCCTCGTATGCGGCATCGGCTGAGTTGGGTACGCGTAGTGGCGCAAATTCGTATGTGTCAGGGTCAAACGTGTTGGTGTAGGCTGCCGGGGGCACTTCGGAGTAGCATGACACCGATGCCAGTGCGGTGCATCCTTTGAATGCCTCTGCGGCTATTTCCGTTACAGATGCAGGGAATGCGACGGATTTCAGCTTGCAGTTGTAGAAAGCCTGGGAGCCGATGGTCTTTATGCCTTCGTTGAGTGTTATGTCTTCCAGTCCGCTGTCGTAGAAGGCCTGTTCTGACAGGTTTTCGAGGCTGCCCCCTATTTCTGTTTTCTTGAGGGATGTGCAGCGCGCGAACGCGTTCTTTCCTATTGATGTGAGGGCGGGGAAGCTGAATTCGGAAGTGAGGGCGGTGCAGTTGTAGAACGCGCTTTCGCCTATTGACGTGATTTCTCCTTCGAAAACTACCTCTTCAAGAGCCGAACACCCTTCAAATGTCTTGTCGGGGACTTCTGTGATTCCTGACGGGATGGTGATTGACTTGAGTGCTGTGCATCCCGTGAAGGCAGAGCCGTAATTGCCGTATTGTTCGCCTCCGAGAACTTTGAGGGATGTCGGAAGATTTATCTGTGTGAGCTGTGAACAAGAAGGGAACGAGCTGTAGCCAAGTTCTTCGACGCCTTCTTCAAACGTTACCGACTTCAATGAACGGCAGCTGTTGAAAAGCATAGGCCCGCATTTTGTGATTGTGCCTGGGACGACGCATGAAGTGATTGAAGAGCTGCGGAATACACCGTATTTGATTGAGACGACCGTGTATTCCTTTCCGGTCGCTTCGTCGGTCGCTTTCGGCGGAATCACGAGATCCGCCGCGCCGGCGAAAGATTTGGTGATTTCGCAGGTATTTTCGTCGAGTGTCGTATACTGCAGGTCCCCGGATGTGAAGACGTCGGCGTATGAGCTGGCCGTGTTTAGCGCGGCAATGACGAGAGCATACGGTAATGTGTAAATCTTCTTCATTCTGAATCGGTTTAAAAAGGTGAACGGGCTGTTTTTTTGCAGGCAGAAACGTTCTGTATGCGTGGCAAAGTTATGAATAAAAGAAACGAGAAATCGGATTTTTGCAGTTAAAATTTGTTAATCACATTAAATTTTGCAAATTGCAAGCTGGTGGTTGCATAATGCCAGAGAACAGTGGGGGGATGCGGTGGTAGGGGAATGTGTTTAGTTGCAATTTGTCAAATCGGTTTTGCAGAATGGCGGAAAACTGGATAAATATCCTGTCAAAATGCTGATGTTCAGATAGTGACATTTTGCTATAAACCGATGTTTGACGGTTATGTGGTGTGCATTATTTGGTGTTTGCCGAGATGGGCGTGTAGACATGTCTTTGGCATATTCTATGTGGCCTGAAGACGGTGTGGAATCATTGCTTGTGGCGTAAAATATGCTGAATCGAGAGAAGTGCATATAAAACTTGTGTATAATCCCGAAAATACGTAACTTTGCATCGTCTTTTGACAAAAAGCGTGCCGGGCAGAGAGAGCCTCGGCTTGGGCTTTTTAAAGAAAGGCTTTTTAACAATCAATTTAATTCTCTCATTATCATGTATCTTACTCCTGAAAAGAAGGCAGAAATCTTTGCCACTTACGGACAGGGCCCGACCGATACAGGCAGCCCGGAGAGCCAGATTGCTCTTTTCTCTGTACGCATCAAGCATCTCACAGAGCACCTCAAGGCAAACCACAAGGACTATGCGACGGCTCGTTCGCTGAAAATCCTTGTAGGTCAGCGTCGTCGTCTGCTCGATTACCTGATCCGTAAGGACATCAACCGCTACCGTGCCATCATCGCGAAGAAAGAGCTCGGTATCCGCAGGTAAATCATCAAGAAAAGTTTTTTCATGGTTATGCCGGCCTCATTTCCGCTTGCGGAGTGGGGCCGGCTTTTTTATGCGTAGTCCTCCTGTTGGCTTAGAGGCTGTTTAAAAATCATTTTTAAACAGCCTCTTAATACTCTAACAATGGCAACACGAAGCAGTGCCGTAATATGCTTGCAGGCATTATTGTTGTGGTATGTATGCGACAAATTTCCTCCGGAAATCCATTGCGGAGGAAACATAGTCGGACTTTAAACAAGCCTGCCTTATGGCTTACTTGCTTGCGATGCCGTCGCTTACGCTCAGTGAGAGGCGGCCTTTGGCACGGCGGCGTGCCAACACCTTGCGGCCGCTCTTGGTGGCCATTCTCTCGCGGAAGCCGTGCTTGTTGACGCGACGGCGGTTGGAGGGCTGAAACGTTCTTTTCATCGTGTATTGTGTTTTATGTTTTTTCGGTTGAGATTTTCGGAGTGCAAAATTATCAAATCATTTCCGATTGACAAAATTTCAAGGCCTAAAAATGTTCTTTTGTCCGCTTTTAAGCCCTTTTTCATCGTTTTAATTGACTTGCTATTGCGGGGTTGGCCGCTTTTTTGTAATTTTGCGTCCTGTCCGCGCCGGGTGTTCCGGTGGCGGTGTGTTATCGGAATAACGACAATAATCAAAAAATACCCTACAGCGATATGATGAACGCTCAAGACATCAAGAACGGCACATGCATCCGCATGGACGGCCAGCTATATTTCGTAATCGAATTCCTTCATGTGAAGCCCGGCAAGGGCAACACGTTCATGCGCACGAAGCTCAAGAACGTGGTTGACGGCCGTGTGCTCGAACGCCGCTTCAACATCGGCGAAAAGCTCGAAGACGTGCGCGTGGAGCGTCGTCCCTACCAGTATCTCTACGCAGACGGCAATGACGACATCTTCATGAACAACGAGACTTTCGAGCAGGTTCCCATCAACAAGGAGCTTGTTACCGGTGCCGCTTTCATGAAAGAGGGTGACGTGGTGGAGGTGGTCAGCGATGCTTCCACCGAGACGGTGCTTTATGCGGAGATGCCTATGAAGACTGTGCTGAAGATCACTTATACCGAACCCGGAATCAAGGGCGACACCGCGACCAACACGCTCAAGCCCGCCACGGTGGAGACCGGCGCTGAGGTGCGCGTGCCGCTGTTCGTCAATGAGGGCGACTCCATCGAGGTCGATACCCGCGACGGCAGTTATGTAGGCCGCGTAAAGGCTTGACAGCCTTTGCTGAATCATAATCGGGCCGGATAAGCCGCGTGGACGCCTTGATGGCGGATGCCGCGCCGCTTTCCGGCTTTTTCTCATATCCAACATCTTAAGCCATGAGCCAGCATCCAGTGAAAGACCTGCTTTTCTCCATAATAGTGCCTGTCTACAACCGCCCCGACGAGGTGGCCGAACTTCTCGCGAGTCTGGCCGTCCAGACCGACCGTGGTTTTGAAATAGTGATTGTGGAAGACGGTTCCACTGTCAGATGCGAGTCTCAGGTCAGGGAATATGAAGGGCGGTTGCGCCTTAAGTATTTCTATAAGGACAACGAGGGGCGGAGCCCGGCGCGCAACTACGGCATCGTCCGTTCCGATGGAGGCTATCTCGTGTTCGTGGATTCGGACTGCGTGCTTCCGGAGGACTACATTGAGAACCTGCGCCGCTGCCTGTCTGCGACTTATGCCGACTGTTTCGGAGGCCCTGACGCGGCCCATGAGTCTTTCACCGACATGCAGAAGGCCATCAATTACAGTATGACGTCGTTTCTGACCACAGGCGGCATACGTGGCGGCAAGATGCAGCTTGAGAAGTTCGTGCCGCGCACTTTCAACACCGGCTTTTCCCGCGATGTCTACGAATGCGTCGGCGGTTTCCGCGAGATGTTTTCGGAAGACATCGACATGTCCACGCGTATCCGCAATGCCGGGTTCTCAATAAGGCTGTTCCGGTCGGTTGTGGTCTATCACAAGCGTCGTGTCGATCTGAAGAAGTTCTGGAGGCAGGTGCATGTGTTCGGTATGTCGCGCATCACGCTTCAGTTGCTGTATCCCGGCTCGATGAAGATAGTGCATTGGCTTCCTGCGCTTTTCGTGATTTTTACGCTTGTAATGGTTGCAGGCGCGTTTTTCTGGAAGTGGATGCTTGTCCCGTTGGCGGTTTATCTTCTTGCGGTATGGATTTGCGGCATCGTCGCCACGAAGAGCCTCAAGATAGGGTCGCTCGGTGTTGTTACGAGCCTTGTCCAGCTGTGCGGCTACGGCACAGGATTCATACGTGCGTACATGTGGAAAATACTTTTGCGCCATGGGCGCGACGAGCGTCAGGAGCGTGAGATGCGCCGTGGGAAGTAGTTTCCGGTCGTTTCAGTCTGCTGGATGAAGAGGATATGGAGGTGAGGATATATGAGGCGCAGGCCGATGTCAGGCCTAAGACCGTCAAGGAGCTTGACGTTGACGACCAGCCGCGTGAGAAGGCTGAGAAATACGGATGCGGCTCGCTTTCCACAGCCGACCTGTGGGCTTTGATACTCCGCACGGGTCTTCCCGGTAAGCCGATAACCGAGCTTTGCCGCGACCTGATGCGGGAGAACGACGGCCGTCTCCACAACCTTGAGCGGCGCGACCGTCGTGAAATCCTCCAGATCAAGGGTATAGGCAAGACTAAGGCCATACAGATCGAGGCGGTGCTTGAAATCGTGCGCCGTTACTGCAACGAGGAGCTTTCGGAGCGTCCGGTGATTTCATGCGCCAATGACATAGACAGGCTTATGCGCCATCGCATCGCGAATCTCGGACATGAGGAGATATGGGTGGTTCTGCTCAACCGCAAGAACGCGGTGATAAGCACCCGCAGGATAACGTCGGGGAGCGCGACGGCTTCTGTATTCGATGTGAAGGCGGTGATGAAGAACGCCATTCTTGAAAACGCCGAGGGTCTTGTCCTGTGCCACAACCATCCGAGCGGGAATCTGCGTCCGAGTGTGCAGGACGACCAGATAACCCGTGCATGCCGCGAAGCCTGCGAGACGCTCCAGCTGCGTATGCTCGACCATCTTATCATTGCCCCTCAGGGCTATTATTCTTATCTTGACGAGTCCCGTCTGTAATGGATTCGTTCATTTCTACGACACTCTAAATGCCGAAACTTATGAAAATGATGCATGCATTGGCGGCAGCCTCTGCCGGACTGGCATTTACCTGTCCGTCCTGCATATCTTCAGGGCATAAGTCCGCAGCCAACCATACGCACGCGCTGGAACAGGAGCTTAAAGAAGCCGTAAGGGACAGGCCAGGACGAATAGGCGTGGCGGTAATTATCGGCGGCCGCGACACTGTCGCCGTCAACAATACGCCGGACTATCCTCTTATGAGCATGTTCAAGCTCCACGAGGCTTTGGCCGTATGCCACACGCTCGATATGCAGGGAGTTTCCTTGGACTCCGTTTTGGCAATCGACCGTAAATCGCTCAATCCCGACACGTGGAGCCCTATGCTCAAGGATTATGGGGCGGAGGAGTTTACGGCTACCGTGGGACGGTTGCTGGAGTATATTCTGATTGACAGCGACAACAATGCCAGCAATCTGCTTTTCGACCGCATAGTTTCTGTGGATGAGACCGACCGCTTTGTCCGCAGGTTCACTTCCGGCGATTTCCGTTTGGTCTATAAGGAGTCTGACATGCAGGAAGAGCATGCGAGAAGCTATGACAACCGCACGTCGCCGCTGGCTTACGCCGAGCTTGTCAACAAGGTTTTCACCGACAGCGTGGTAAGCCGCGACAAACAGGAATTCGTGCAGCGTGCCATGGCGGCGTGCGGCACAGGGACGGCCCGCATCGCGGCCGGACTTGCCGGGACGGACGGCGTGGAGTTTGCCCACCGCACCGGCTCTGGATATGTCAACGGGCGCGGAGAGGTGATTGCGGTCAATGACGGAGGCTATGTGCGCCTTCCCTCGGGTGAATGCTATTCCATAGCCGTTTTCATCAAGGACTGGGCTGGCCCGCAGGAAGAGGCCGAGAAAGCGATGGCGGAAATCTCCGGAATCGTATGCCGTCATGTGTCACGGCGTTGATTTTTGAGGAAGCGGCGTTTGAAAGTCAGTATGCGGCGGAGGCGGTCGTTGAGCGTTGAGTCAGGGAGAGTGCCGTCGGCGAGGGCGCGTTTCACGGCCTCTATCCCGGCGCGCGTGTCAGTCGGTGATAGGATGATGTCCGCGCCCGCGAGTATCGCGGCCACTGACGGGTCTATGTCTCCATCATAGCCTTTTCTCGCCCCGCCCATGTTGAGCGCGTCGGTGAGAATAAGGCCGCTGAAGCCGAGGTCGCGGCGCAGGAGATCTGTGATGACGGCTTCTGAAAGGGCTGCTGAACGCATCTCGGGATCGATTGACGTTACCGCAAGGTGTCCGATCATGACTGCGGAAAGACCTGCGGATATGTAGCTTCGGAACGGAGGGAGCGCGTGTTCATAAAGATACGACAACGGCTTGGCGATCACGGCAAGGCTTTTGTGGCTGTCCTCGTCTGCGCTTCCGTGGCCGGGGAAATGCTTTGCCACGCTCACGATGCCGCCGTCTTCGAGTCCGAGGGCGTAGGCAATGCCGAGGCGGCTCACGGTTTCGGGGTCGGCTCCGAACGACCTGCGGCCGATGAATCCTTTTGGGTCTGATTCGACGTCGAGAACCGGGCCGAGCACCATGTTTATCCCGGTTGAACGGCAGTCGTCGGCAAGCGAACGTGCGTGGTCATAGACGGTTTTCTCGTCGGCGGAGTTGCCGAGCGTGGCAGCCGAAGGGACTGCGGGAGCGTCTTTGAGCCGCATCGCGAGACCTGTTTCCGCATCGATGGCAATCCACATCCCGGGGTCGGAAGACAGTCTCCGCAGCGTGTCGGCTATGGCACGCGCGCCTTTCGTGTCGCCCTTAAGAAGGATTATCCCTCCGACGAAGTGCTTGGACGCATATGCGGTTATCCGTGCCAGTGTGGCTCTGTCGTCCGATGCGTATACGGCCGGCATGAAAAGCTGGCCGACCCGCTGTTCCACGGTCATTGTGCGGATCAGCGAGTCGGTATGGCTGTATGCGTTTTTTGTGTGTCCTTGCATTTCCGAGGCGTGGGCTGCTGTTTCGGGCGCAGGCCTTCTCCTGCAGCCGACCAGGCCTAAGACCGCCGCAGCCATTATGGCCAATATGCAGAGCCTCGGGAGCATCGACCGTCAAGGAATGGTGATTTCTTCCTGGAACCGTCCTGTCATGTCAGGAGCTATCGGCAGGCCAAGGCCGGTGAGATGGTTGATGTAACGCATCATCGGGACGGCCATCTCCGCATTGTCGCGCCACAGGAGCTTGCCGCGTCCGAAGCCTGCGAGGTCGTCGTTGCCTGCGGCCACATAGTCGATCGTGGCCACTGTGTAGGTCTTTTCCGGGTCCATCTCCCTGCCGTCAACCACCACGCGCTTGAGGTTGTGGTCTTTGTCCACTACCACGCGGACGTTCCCGCTTATCCCTTCGCCCCCTTTCTTGGCTGCGACCTTCAGCGCATCCATGATGTCCGCGCCTTTCACGGCTGTGATGACCATATGGTTGGCGAAGGGGAATGTGGCAAGGATCTGGCCTTCGGTAACGTCGCCTTTTGGCATGTTCTGGCGTATTCCGCCCACGTTCATTACGCCTATGTCGAGCCTTTGCGGCATTCCGTCTCTACCGTTGATGCTGTCGAGGACAAGCTGACCGAACCATCGGGCGTAGTCTGCCGCCCAGTTGGCGTATCCTCCGTTCCGGTCGTCGCTGTCGAGGTCGTGGAGCGAGCGGCCTATGACACGGTTGTTGACCGAATCAACCATATGTTTGTAAGGGGCGATGAAGCCTTTGATGCTCTTGTCGAGTCTGTCCGCCGGGAAGCGGTCGGTGATGTCGATAAGCTCGTAGTCGAATTGCGCCGGGGTTGTCTTCTTCAGCGCGTCGAGGTCGATTTTTATGTAACCGAGCTTTTTGCCGTATTTCCCTGTCTGGGCTATAAGCACAGGACGCCCGGCGGCATTCTCGACCACGGATGGGTATTTCCCTTTGTTGCCGGGTTCGATTACCGTGTGGCTGTGTCCTCCGATTATTATGTCGATGTCCCTGCTGGCCTTGGCGAGGTCGTAGTCAGTGGCCTTGTCGTTTTCCTTGACGGCCCCGATGTGGCTCACCACCACCACCAGGTCGCATTTCTTCTTATCTTTGAGGAACGCGGCGGTCTCGTTGGCGGTCTTTATCACGTCTTTGAACTTCACGCCCTCGATGTTTTCCTTGGATATGAGGCTTTCGGGATCCACGTTGATGCCGATGAATCCGATTCTCTTCCCTCCGGCTTTCTTTATCACGTATGGGTCGAACATCCCTTGGAGCTCGGTTCCTGAGAAATCGTAGTTGGCCGAAAGGCGGTGGGCCTTCACGTCTTTGTAGCGTTTCGCCAGCTCTTTCATTCCGTTGTCGAATTCATGGTTGCCGAGGATGCGTATGTCGTAGCCGAGCATGTTCATCAGCGGGTACTCCACGTCGCCTTTGAAATACTTGAAATACAGCGTGCCCTGCACCATATCGCCGGCATCGACGAGGATTACGTTCTTTTCCGCTTTCCGCACGCTGTCTATGATGGCTTTGCGCTGCAGCACGCCTCCCCGCCCGTCCTTGTCGGGGTCGATGAGCGAATGCGTGTCGTTGGTGTGGAGTATCACGAGGTCTTCGGCACCCGTCGCGAAAGGGACGCTGAGCATTATGGCCGCTGCGGCCTTCAAGAGGAAATGTCTGTGGTTCATGTCTGTTTTCCGTTTTTCCGCCGGACGGACAGACCGCAGGCGAAAGATTCTGCAAATGTAACAAAATAGTCGGAAACTCTGTTTGTATGTTTCCGACTATTTTTGTAAATGTCAAGATTGTTTTTCAGGATTGTTCTCTGAATCCCTACTTCAGGATGATTGACTTGGCTTCTCCGAGCTTGCCGACTTCATCATCGCGATTGAGTTTCTTGCCGTAGCTGAAAGACCATGAAACAGTGATGTTGGCAAGCTGGTGGTAACCCGGCGACCGAGATATGGAACGGAAGGAATAGGCGGCACTGTTGAAGTCTTTCCATGAGTCTATGTATGACTTTCTGAACGGGTTGCTGAACTGCACGTCGATGAACAGGTCTTTCCATGACCATGAACCGCCTATGTAGAAATATGCCGGTGTCTTGATGTCATACCATGTGGAATACGATTTTGAGGATGGTGTAAAGTAAGCGTTTATCCTGAAGTTGCCCAGATAATAGGATGCGCTTATCCAGAAATGAGGTTCCCATTTGTCCCTGCGCGTCAATCCTCTTTGGGCGAAATACCTGGCTCCGGCCGACAGTGCCACTGTAAGGCGGCGTTGGAAATACTCGCCTGAAAGGTTCAGGCTGAGCGTGGTGTTGGAATATGAGCCGTCGCTTACCACGTCGCGCACCATCATCGGAGTTCCAGATTCAGAGATTTCTTCGCTGTAGATCGGCACTATGTACGCGAGTTCGGGATAAGTAATAGTATAAAAAAGTAGAATCAGCAGCTTGAAAAAGTTGCCGATTCTTTTGGTAATATCACTGATATTTAGTAATTTA
>Ga0073906_1002816_pt1 | contig 21610 bp, 16 predicted proteins | sample Inofromicrocosms_FD_65485 | JGI IMG/M metagenome (GOLD analysis project Ga0073906, IMG submission 65485) | Mouse cecum microbial communities from Vienna, Austria - Inoculum for glucosamine and mucus D2O microcosms | ecosystem: Host-associated > Mammals > Digestive system > Large intestine >...
TTTTCATAGGTTGTATTGGGGTTAGCAATACTGACCTGATGAACCCCATACTGCTTCACGGCGTCCAGCCCCAGCATTGGGTAGACAGTTACCTTGGGACGCTTACCTATGTGGCCCAGCATGATCGTTCCTGAAGAAATAGCGTGACAACGCCGGTAAGCTACTTTGTCGTCCACCGTTTTGATAACTCGAATCCCTAGGCTACCGCCGACCATTACATGAGAATGGACACTCCAGCCATCATACTGAAAACAGCCGTTTTTGATTAAATGGTTCGCCTCGCCCACATCACTACCAATCACCAGTGAATGGCACGAAACTACGTTGTAGTTCACAACGTTAAGGACAAATTCTAAATCAAACATCTTTCTCCCCTCACGTTTTAAGCCCGCCGGCTATAGAATTACCGCACTTCATACGGCGGATGGAGACCCTGAAAGGCGGTTAGGTCTCCGTCGGCCGCATGAAAATATTTTGATAAATTCTATACCCGATAGTTGGCAAATCGCGAGAAAAATCTAGCACAAGGGAATGCATGCAAAAGCTTCACTCAACTAAGCCAAAAAGTGCTTAAAACTGCTACAGATCAATCTTGCAACAGGCCTATAATTTCATTATAACACACACAGTTAAAAAGGTCAAGCGCCCCATGTGGGGCGCTCGTAAGCGAGTGATATTAGGACTGGTCGTCAGGTCGACCAGTACCCGAGAAGCTCTCTTCCTCGTCATCTTTATCCTGGGCGCTGGCATTTCGGCTTTGTTCAAACCAGTCAAATTTGCTATCTTTATCGACGTCTTCTTTACATCCACCCTGCAGTAATATAGCATTTCTTAACTTTACAATATTATACAAATTTGCCAGTGAGATAGTCAATGCAGCAAGCAGGCCAATGGCTACAATTAACTCAAATGCACGCAGTTGCTTAGGCGTATCGCCTCTGGCAGGATGAATTGGCATGTCCACGCCTACACCCGTAGAGTCATCTAAGCCTGTATCAGCAGGACTCTTCGGGTCTGATGTGCTATCAGAATCGTCAGAAAGAGCCAACGCGTCCTCATCAAGCGATGCGTGAATGTCGAAACGCAGCGTGGCGGACTCACCACCGCACAACCAGCCATCCATCACCATATCAACCTGATCTCGGAAAAGGTCAGTGTAGCTCACGGCGTATTCTCCGTCTACATGAGGTCTATAGTGGGAAAGCTGACTAATTTTTTCTTCATATCTCTGGAAAGCGGAGTCTGCGACATACTCAATTGTAAGATTCTGGCTGGCTTCGAGTAATACGCTCGACGAGATGATCTCTGGAACGGTATTCCTAGAACTAAGCTTTACCGTCAGCTGTCTTGCAGTACCAGCCTGAATAGTGGATGGCATATACACCAGAGCGTTTGCGTCATAGGCTGTGTGTTTGGCAGATGCTGTAGTGATGACGGCATCGTTGCGACAGAAGAACTCCACGCGGTATGTTTGATTGGGTTTAAGTATCAGAATCTCATCACCCCGATAGCACTTGCCGGTACTGAGGTCGGTAATGCTAACGAAATCAAACTCATTACCAAACCCGGGGTGATCCTTAATAGAGTTGAAAACCACGTAGTTGGGCGGATTGTCGATCGTGAAGCTGTCGCGTTTGCCCTCATAGATGCCAGGTAGCTCCGGCTCCTCCGTGGCGTCAATGTACTCGGCGTGGGCGGGAAGCATGGCGACAAAGACGACGCCAATTGTCCCTAAGGCCAGGGATAAACGCATCATCATGTCTGTAAGTTTCTGGATTTTCATAATATCTCTCCTCATTTCAGAATTTGGGAACTAAAATCGCTAGGGACGCAGGGTTTGACATCTCCTTTCTCTAATATCACTCTCTCAAGGTACGGAAGTGCTTTGTATCAAAATAGTTTAATAGGGCAAAACACTCCTATCCCTTCATTATAGCACACAAAGGCAAATATGTCAATAGGTGCAGAGGTATTTCTGGCAAGAAGTTGCACCGGTACATAATATGTTGTAAAAGTTACAACAGTTTCTTAAAACACCCTTGAAGAATTGCAAAAAGTGTGTATAATCAGTATCAAGAAGTAGTGTGCGGTGTTTTTAGTGCTTGGGCATGAGTTTGGGTGCTGCATCGTCCCAGAGTGGCGAATTTGGGGCAATCTAAACATCGCAGTAATCTTCGGCGCTACAAGCCCAAAACCAAGCGAGAGATGGTTTGAGCTTGACTCGCTAAGCGAGAGATTATTAACACTAAACTAAAGAGAGGAAACTGTGAGCAAAACATCACCTGCTGGCCGCCGTATCTTTTTCACCGAAGGCGACCAAGCGCTTCCGATCCCAGATCTGATTTCGCACCAGACCGATAGCTGGAACGATTTCGTAAAATCTGGGCTTCGTGAAGTCTTTAACGAACTAAACCCTATCGATGATTATAATGGTAATAAATTGTCGCTAAGGTTTAAAGATTATTACTTCAAAACACCCCTAGAAGATGAAAAAACCGCCAAAATGAACCTTTCTACCTATGCAGCACCACTGCATGTCAAGGTAGAGCTCACTAACAAGGTAACTGGCGAGATCAAAGAACAGGATATCTATTTCGGTGACTACCCATGGATGACTGACCGCGCTACCTTTATTATTAATGGTACCGAACGCGTGGTGGTTTCACAGCTGGTGCGCTCGGCTGGTGTATTCTTTACCGCTGACGAAGCAAATGGTAAGAATTATTACGGCGCCAAAGTCATTCCTGGTCGTGGTGCTTGGCTCGAATTTGAGACCACACCAAACGGGGTCATTAATGTCAAAATCGACCGCCGTCGCAAGATCCCAGTCACGACTTTTCTGCGCGCCCTAGGGATTGATACTGACGAGAAAATCCGTCAGACTTTTGAAGAAGTTGATACTGGCGCCATCAGCTATATTAATGCCACCCTTGAGAAAGACACCAGCACCAACCAAGCTGCTGCGCTTCTCGAAGTTTACCGTCGTTTGCGTCCAGGCGACCTCGCCACTGTCGAAAACGCTAAGTCCATGATCGAGCACGCTTTCTTTGACTATCGTCGCTACGATAGTTCACGCGTAGGCCGCTATAAGCTCAACCAGCGCCTTGGTTTTGATACGCCAAATGATGAGGCACACCGCACCCTACAGATGAAAGACCTCATCGCAATCGTTAAAGAGATTATTCGCCTCAATAACACTCAAGAGCCGGCTGATGATATCGACTCTCTTGCTAATCGTCGCGTGAAGTTGGTAGGCGAGCTTGTCCAGCGTCAATTCCGTCTTGGTATGCTGCGCCTACAACGTAACATTCTTGATCGTATGCTGATGGCGGATCCTAAAGAAGTTACTCCATCACAGCTCCTCAACTCTCGTCCAGTCGTAGCTGCCGTCAAAGAATTCTTCTCTAGCTCACAGCTCTCGCAACTTATGGATGAAGTCAATGGTTATTCTGAGCTTGCTCATAAGCGTCGTCTGTCCAGTATGGGCCCTGGCGGTCTTACCCGTGAACGCGCTGGCTTTGATGTGCGCGATGCTCATCCGACCCACTATGGTCGCATCTGTACCGTCGAAACGCCAGAAGGTGGTAACGTTGGTCTCGTGCTTAACCTTGCTACGTATGCCCGTGTGAATGAATACGGTTTCATCGAAGCCCCATACCGTGTAGTTAAGAATGGTAAAGTTACTGATGAAGTAGTTTATGTCGATGCTGCACTTGAAGAAGATATGGTGATCGCCGATGCTTCCGTGAAGCTCAATGACAAAGGCGAATTCGTCGAAGAATGGGTATCGGCTCGTATTCATGGTCGCCCAAGTCAAGTCTTGTCTAGTCAAGTTACACATATCGATGCTGCCCACAAGGAAATTCTTGGTACTTCCGCTAGCTTGATTCCATTCGTCGAGAAGAACCGTGTTGACCGCTCGCTCATGGCCTGTGCCATGCAGAAGCAAGCTGTGCCTCTACTCAAGAACGACGCCCCAGTGGTCGGTACTGGTATTGAACATGAAGTAGCCATGAATACCTCTCAGGTGATTATTGCTGAGAACGATGGCGAAGTTACTCGTGCTGACGGTGTTGCCGTTGTCGTCAAATACAAAGACGGCGAGAAGGAATATAAGGTTGATCATTTCGAGAAGACTAATGACGATCGCTGTTATAATCAGCGCGTTAAGGTTGCTCGTGGCCAAAAGGTCAAGAAGGGCGACATTCTTATTGAAGGTGCTTCAGTCACTAACGGAGAGCTGGCACTTGGTAAGGATCTCTTGGTAGCTTTCATGCCATGGCGTGGTTATAACATGGATGATGCTATCGTAATCTCTTCACGCTTGGTCGAAGATGACAAGCTCACCTCGATCAATATCAAAGACTTCGATGTCGAAGTCCGTGAGACTAAGCTGGGTCCAGAGCAGGTCACTCGTGACATTCCAAATGTACCCGAACGTAGTCTCCGTCATCTTGGTGAAGACGGTATTGTAGTGGTTGGATCGGAAGTCCAGCCAGGCGATATCCTAGTTGGTAAAATTACTCCAAAGGGTGAACAAGAGCTCAGTTCTGAAGAGCGCTTGCTTCGCGCTATCTTTGGCGAGAAAGCCAAAGATGTACGTGATACCTCCGTTCGTATGAACGGCGCCTCGACTGGTAAAGTCGTCGGTGTTCGTATCTATACGCACGAACAAGGTCACGAACTCAAAGCCGGCGTTATCATGCAGATCAAAATCTACGTCGCCGAAATGCGCAAAATTAGCGTCGGTGATAAGATTGCTGGTCGCCACGGTAACAAAGGTGTGGTTTCGCGCATTCTGCCAGTAGAAGATATGCCTTTCATGGCTGATGGTACCCCAATCGACGTGCTCTTAAGTCCAATGGGCGTACCAAGCCGTATGAACCTCGGTCAGCTCTTTGAAACTCACCTCGGTATGGCGGCGCGTGCACTAGGCTATGAAGTAGCCACACCATCCTTCAACGGTGTGCCTGACGAGGTTATTTCCGATGAGCTCGAGAAAGCTGGCTATGCTCGTGATGGTCGCGTTCAGCTCTATGATGGCTTGACTGGCGAACCGTTTAACGAACGTACTTCAGTCGGCGTGATGCATATGCTCAAGCTTCACCACATGGTGGAAGACAAGATCCACGCCCGCTCGACTGGTCCATACACTGCCGTCACCCAGCAGCCACTCGGTGGTAAAGCTCAGAACGGTGGTCAGCGCTTCGGAGAGATGGAGGTGTGGGCACTCGAAGCTTATGGTGCTGCCACAGCTTTGCAGGAGATGCTCACTATTAAATCCGATGATGTCTACGGACGTGCTAAAGCTTATGAAAGCATTATCAAGCGCGAACCAATTGAGGGGCCAAAGCTTCCTGAAGGCTTTAACGTTTTGGTTAAAGAGTTCCAAGGTTTGGGTCTAAAAGTTGACCTCCTTGACCATGGTAACTCAACTGATGCTGGTGAAGTAATCGAGAAAACTTCTCGCGAAATCGAGAAAGAACGCGACGATCGCTTAATCTATGCGCAACATGGCGTCCAACAGGATATTATGGATACCATTATTGATCTTGATGAAGAAGAGACTCAAGAATTACTTGACGATGAAGGAGTAGAAATAACAGAGGCTGAAGATTTGGATAATCTTCCAGTAGACGACCTAGACGCGGATACTGACGAAGATGGTTCACTTGACCTCGGAGAGGAGTTGTAAAATGGCTTGGATGGATAACTACATTAGTGCCAACGATTTTGACTCAATTCGGCTCAGCGTAGCTAGTAAGGAAGACATCCTTGGTTGGAGCTACGGTGAAGTCTTGAAGCCGGAGACCATTAACTATCGCACCCAGAAGCCTGAGCGTGACGGCCTGTTCTGCGAAAGGATCTTCGGTCCAGTCAAAGACATCAATCCGCACGATTCTAAGCTTAAAGGCGTGCGTTCGCGTGAGGCCGCAGTTGACAAAGAAGGTAACCTAGTCACTAAGAGCATCGCTCGTCGTGAGCGTATGGGGCATATCACCTTAGCGGCACCGGTTGCGCATATCTGGTTTATGCGTGGTACGCCATCGGCATTAAGCGTATTGTTAAATTTAACCGTCAAGAATATCGAAAAAGTAGTCTACTTTGCGTCGTATTTGATTATAGATGCTAAGGAAGCCGAAATCAAGCAGCGCCTCGAGGACCTCGAAGCCTCGACTGTGGCTGCTCGTGAAGCTATTCGTTTGCGCTATGAGAAGATGGCCGAAGACGCCAATGCTAATGCTACCGCCTTGGCCGACGAGCAGGCTAAGGAGATGGAAACACTGGAAGCCGAATATGCTGCCAACAAGGTTGCGCTCGAAAGTCTCCAAAAAGGCGCCGTCATTACAGAACAGGCTTATCGCAACCTACCAGAGGACTATCTTGATCTCGTAGAAGTCGAAATGGGTGCCACTGCAATCACGAAACTTCTTGAAGAAATTGACCTTAAGACAATGATCTCTGAACTTCGTGAAGAAGCTGAGAACACAAAAGGCCAAAAGCAGAAGCGTGTCATGAAGCGTCTCAAGGTGCTCGAGGGCATGGAGGCTGCCGGCATTAAGCCAATTGATCTCGTGCTCACTGTAGTGCCAGTGATTCCACCAGATCTACGCCCAATGATTGCCCTCCCTGGTGGCCGTTTCGCTACTTCCGATCTTAACGACCTCTATCGTCGTGTTATCAATCGTAATAATCGCCTAAAGAAGCTTATTGAGCTGAATGCTCCAGCAGTAATTCGTCATAACGAAATGCGTATGCTTCAGGAGGCTGTCGATGCCCTCATTGATAACTCTGCTGTTCATGGTAGCCGCAGTGCTAGCGCCCAAAACGGTCGTCGTAAACTCAAGAGTATCTCTGATCTCCTCAAGGGAAAGCAGGGTCGCTTCCGCCAGAATTTGCTTGGTAAGCGCGTGGACTACTCTGGTCGTTCGGTGATCGTAGTTGGTCCGACTTTGAAGCTTAACGAGTGCGGTCTGCCAAAGCAAATGGCGCTTGAGCTTTTCAAACCATTCGTGATCTCTTGGCTAATTGCTAACGAACACGCTGCTAACATTCGCTCCGCTACACGCATGATCGATGCTGGTGAAGCTGTAGTCTGGGATGGTCTTGACGAAGTAATTAAGGGCAAGTATGTACTCTTGAACCGTGCTCCGTCACTTCACCGCTTGTCGGTGCAAGCCTTCCAGCCAAAGTTGATCGAAGGTAAGGCCATCCAACTTCACCCGCTTGTAGCGTCTGGCTTTAACGCCGACTATGATGGTGACCAGATGGCTGTCCACCTTCCGCTTTCAGATGCTGCACAAGCTGAAGCTCGTGAACTCATGTCCGCCAGCAAGAACTTACTCAAGCCAGCTGATGGTGCGCCAGTGCTCGCTATTTACCAGGACGTAGTGCTAGGTATTTACTATCTCACTTACGACAAGCCTGGTACTGAAACCGACAAAGTCAAGCCATTTAGCTCCGTTTACGAAGCCGAGATGGCTTACGACCAAGGTTTAATCGCCCTTCAGACGCCGATCCGTGTCTTTGCGAAGGGGGCAATCCGTAATACTACTCTTGGACGTGTCATCTTTAATGAAATCTTGCCAAAAGATTATCCATACGATGACTCCGTCCAGACTAGTAAGCAACTCAAGAAGGTCATGGCTGACATCTTTGATATGTATGGTGCCGATACTACTGTTAAGACCGCCGATGCCGTCAAGAACCTAGCCTTTGAATATGAAACGATTGCTTCGGTTTCTACTGCTAAAGATGATTATCCAACCTATCCAGAAATCGACGATTTCATCGCTGAGGGTGACGCTAAGACTGCCTTGATCCAAGAGCAATTCGAACAAGGTCTCGTGACCGAGGAAGAACGCCACAACCTTACCGTTGCCAACTGGCGCGATATCGATAAGCGAATTTCTGACTTCCTCAAAGATCGCTTGTCTGAGATGGATACTGACATCGCCGTGATGGTGAACTCTGGCGCTCGTGGTAGCGTCTCCAATATCAAGCTTGCTTCTGCCGAGATTGGTATCATGGTCGATATTAACAACAATGAGATCGAGCTTCCAGTCAAGTCGAGCTACAAGAAAGGTCTCAATACCCTAGAATCCTTCATTGCTACTCGTGGTGCTCGTCAGGGTCAGGTCTCTACGGCTCTACGTACTGCTGACTCTGGTTACCTCACTCGTCGTTTGGTCGATGTGGCACAGGACGTCTTCACCACTAATGAAGAAGCACCTGATCCAGGCTTTGCCGTCTACCGTAGCGAATCTGAATACACTGGCATTAGCTTTGCCGCCCGCATTGCTGGACGCTACACCGCTGAGCCTATTCCAGGTTACGTCGCCGCTGGCGAGCTCATCACCAAAGAAATGGCTGCCCAAATCGAGAATGATGACAAGATTGAGATGGTCAAGATTCAATCCGTCCTTACCACGACTGCGGTCGATGGTGTGCCGCGCAAAGCTTACGGTGTCGATATGTCTACTCGTGAGCTAGTCGACGCTAATGAGCCAGTTGGTGTGATTGCCGCACAGTCTCTTGGTGAGCCAGGTACGCAGCTGACACTCGATACCAAGCACGGTTCCGGTGTTGCTGGTTCTGGTGCAATCGCGCGTGGTCTTCCGCGTGTAGAAGAGCTTCTCGAGGCCCGCGTGCCAAAGGGCCAAGCTTATGTTGCCACTATTGATGGCGTAGTTAGTGTGGCCGAAGAAAGTAACAAGTACGTTGTCACCATTACTCCAGATAGCGGCGATACCTTCCGCCTCGAACTCGAAGGACGCACGCCTAAGATCAAAGATGGTGCTAGCGTCAAAGCTGGCGATGTCATCGCTGACAAGGGTAAGGGCCTTGAACCGCTCGTATCTCCAGTCGATGGTAATGCTCAGCTCACCGATGATGCAATCATTGTCGTTGCCGAAGCTGGTGCCGCCGTCAAGACCGACATTCCAAATGAAGCCGAGCTCCTTATTCAAGATGGTGACCGTATCAAGGCTGGCGATCGTATCACTACTGGTTCTTTGAACCTCCAGGATCTCTTGCGTTTCAAGGGTGCAGAAGAAACCGCTCGTTACATCATGAACGACGTTATCTCAGTCTATGCCGCGCAAGGTCATGAGATTTCTGCTAAGCACTTGGAGATTATTGTTCGCCAGATGTTTAGCCGGGTGATGATCGACGATGCTGGCGACTCTAGCTTCGTCTCGGGCGACATCGTCTCGAAGGCCGCTATCATCGCTGAGAACAAAGAACTCGAAGCCAAAGGTAAGCAGCCGGCTACCTACCAGAGTCTCTTGCTTGGTATCACTAAGGTCTCGATCTTCTCAGACTCGTTCCTCTCAGCCGCATCCTTCCAGGATACTACTCGTGTCTTGATTAACGCCGCCATCAATGGTCGCGTCGACCGCCTGAATGGTCTCAAAGAGAACGTCATTATTGGCCGCAAGATTCCTGTAGGTACCGGCGTAGTTCCTCTAGCAGCTACGGATAATGAAGCTGTTGAGGCTGCCGCCGAAACCGCCGATATGGAAAGCGCTCCTACTGCTGAAGAAGTAGCAGAGATGTAAAAACGTGGTGCTGAGTTTTCGACCTGCATGTCGGAAACTCTCGCACCTCCACCCCTGTTAAGCTCAAAAAGTTTTCGACTTACGTGTCGGAAACTTTTTTATTGCAGATAATCGGTTTATCACCAGATTTACCCAGTCGTGTTACAATAGGGTTATGGATACTGCACTTCTCACTATGCGCCAAGTCAGCGCCAAACTAAACATTCCCAGCCGTAAAATTCGCAATTACTGTACTTGGGGCCTACTTAAGCACGTTCGGCATAATAAGGTCGGGCGACGCGTCTTTACTGCAGAGCAGCTGGACCAAATCGCTCTGCTGTATGGCTTACAAAAGGCTGGCTTCAATCATGACCAGCTCAAGCAATATGCTAGAACCAAAGACAAGTCCCTACAGAAATCCCTCCTCGCCACCCAGAAGCGCCAACTCTGGCAAGAGCTTGAAGACATTAAATCCAGCATTGACTTCATTGAACGCCAAGAAGAGTTGCTCGGATAATAAATATACCTTGTGTGATGCCACCGCTATTTTGTCGCCCCGTCCCTGTGATATAATAATTGCATGAATCCCACTAAATCCGAAATCATCACTCTTCTCAAGACGTCTCAGCGAGCAATCGACAACCCTGGCTGGCTGGCGCACTCGCTGGCCGTGGGTGATACGGCGGGGAAGATTGCCACCGCGCTAAATCGGGAGTATGCAGAATCAAGTGGACCGCTGTTCCCAGAAGTCTTCCCCCTCGACGTCGAAAAGATTATTAAAATGGGCTATCTCCATGACGTCGGCAAGATTATGGATCCGGCTTGGAAGCACCCGGTCAATGGCTATCATTATCTCAAAGACCACGGCTACCCTGAGGAATACTACAATGTCTGTATGGTACACCATTTTATCAACAACGATCCCAATTGCACCTTCAGTACTATTCCTGACCCAGAAAACGACAAAGAGATGGTTGATTTTCTCAAAACTCATCAATTCACTTTTGAAGAAAAATTGATTGCGCTTTGCGACGCCATGTGTATTACCGAAGTCACTACACTTGATAAGCGCATTACTGATGTGTTGGTACGCCACGGTACTAACCCTCACACCAGCGAGCGGATCGTCGCCACCATGCAGCTCAAGGAGTATATCGACCTGCTCCTCGGCTATAATCTTTACGAACTATTTCCAGAGATTAAAGAAAATCTATAACAAGCTTGCCACGCGCTTTGCTACACCAGAATTACCGTCAATCAACTCAGCATTTGGGAAGTAACTCTGGATTTGTGGTTTCAGGTAGACGTAATGTGTACATCCCAGAACTACTGCGTCAATTTTGTCACGGTTGGGAATTGGTGATAGTAGTTCCTCCAGCTTCGCCTCCACTGGCGCTGCTGCCTCTACCAATTCTGCTAGCCCCGCGCAAGGCAACAAGGTTAATTCCTGATTTGTAACATTTTTCTCCACCAATCGCGCGACTTGTTGAGATCTAATCGTAACCGGAGTTGCCATTAAGAGGATATTTTGATAGCCCCGGTCACACGCTATCTTGAGTGCTGGCTCTGTTCCAACGAAAGTTAAACCCGGGAATTTCTCACGCAGTGTTTTGATGCACTGTGTGGTAGCGGTATTGCAAGCAATTACTACCATTGTCGCACCCGCTCTCGTGAATCTCTCTACGATCTCGCTAGTAATTTTGATCAACTCATTCTGAGACTTCTCTCCATAGGGGCAATTCTTACTGTCACCAAAATATACCGTCTTCGCATCTGGTAAAACCTTCTGGATTTCCGTCAGAGTCGTCTTGCCGCCCACGCCCGAGTCAAACACACCAATTATCTTTTGCATACATCCATTATAGCACGGCGACAAACTGCAACTAAAAAGTGTTATACTAAGGATAGTATATTTTAACCAAAGGACACTATGCCCCGACCACGCAATAAGGACGACCTGGTAAAGGCCGCCGACGAACAATACAAAAAGTTAAATGACTTCATTGTTTCAATGACCGAGCAAGAACTTGCTACCGAGTTTAATTTTAGTAATGATCCGAAGAAAACCGAGCGACATTGGAGTCGCGATAAAAATATGCGTGATATTTATATTCACCTTTACGAGTGGCATCAACTTTTGTTAAGCTGGATCAAAGCCAACGAAAGCGGAGAAGAAAAGCCATTTATCCCAGAGCCATATTCTTGGAAAACTTATGGTGATATGAATTGTGAGTTTTTGGAGAAACATCAGAAAACTAGCCTAGAAGATGCCAAAAAGATGTTTGAAAAGTCGCATGCCGAAGTTTATGGATTGCTAGATAATTATACTAACGAGCAATTATTTGGTCGCGGAGTTTATCCTTGGGTTAATACTGATTTGGGATCTTACTTTGTCAGTGTGATGCCGAGTCACTACGACTGGGCAATAAAAAAGTTAAAAGCCCACCGCAAGAATCATAGTTCCCCGCAATCTCGCATTTCGTAGTATAATAGAAACCATGGAAGTTAATCAGGAAACTATTGCTCATCTTGCGGAGTTATCGAATTTTGCTCTTGATGAAGACCAAAGCACACGCTTGGTGTCGAATATTAAAGAAATCGTGAATTATATCTCGCAGCTTGACGAGCTCGATACGTCTAATGTTGAGCCAACTTACCAAGTTTTTGAGATGGAGAATGTTTGGCGCGAAGACGAGATCTTGCCTCAAGAAGCCAACCGTGAAGCCTTGCTTGGCCTAACTAAAGAAATCAAAGATAATCAAATTAAAGTACCAAAAGTACTCTAGGGGAGCAACACTACATGAAAACTGCGAGTATAGAAGTTAGCGCCATGTCGCTAGTCAAAGAAGCCTTAGCCAAGGCTCACCAATATCAGGATGAGTATAGCATCTTCACTTTTATTAATGATACCGCCGCCATTGAGAAAGCTGCCAAGATTGACGAGCGGATTAAAAACGGCGAAGACGTCGGGCGCCTAGCTGGCGTTCCCTACGCCTTAAAGGACAATTTCTTGAGTCCTGAGGGTGGCAGCACCGCATCTGCCCATATTCTTGAGGAATTTACCAGTCCGATTACCGCCACTACCGTCAAAAAGCTTGAAGATGAGGGCGCTATCATGATTGGTCGCACCAATCTCGACGCTTTTGCTCACGGTTCTTCCACTGAGAACTCCTACTATGGCGCCACCAAAAATTCCAAAGACACCACCCGTGTCGCCGGTGGCTCTTCTGGTGGTTCTGCGGTGGCTGTAGCGCTCGGTATTGTTGAGTTTGCTACTGGTACTGATACTGGCGGCTCTATTCGTCAGCCAGCCTCATTCAACGGTATCTATGGCCTTAAGCCTACCTACGGCACTATTTCCCGTTACGGCGTGGTGGCGATGGCGTCGAGCTTAGACTGTATTGGCTTCTTTGCTCAAGACCCTGCCGACATCGACTTACTGATGCAAATTACTGCTGGACAAGATGTTAAAGACATGACTTCGCTTCCTGATTACTATGGCAAAGAAGAAAAATTTGACGACCCCATCAAGCGCATCGGTATAATTAAAGATTTTGATAATGAAGCCGTCCACCCAGAGATTCGCGCCGCACTCGCTCGTGAGGTCGAAAAACTTCGCGCTAGCGGTCACGAAATTATTGAGCTCGATATGCCCGCACTCAAATACGCACTAGCTGCCTACTATATTATTCAGCCTGCCGAAGTTGCTAGCAACCTTGCCCGGCACGACGGCGTGCGCTACGCCTTCCGCAGCCAAGATTCGCAAACTCTCGACGCCCTTTACCAAAACACTCGCAACGAAGGTTTCATGCCTGAAAACAAGCGCCGTATTATGATTGGTAATTTCGTGCTATCTTCTGGCTTCTATGATGCTTACTATCTCAAAGCCGCCAAAGCTCGTACCCTCATCATCCAAGAATACGAAAAGGCTTTTGAGAAATGTGATGTCATTTTGACCCCGGTCAGTCCAAACCCCGCTTTCAAGCTTGGCGAAAAAGTCGACGACCCAGTTGCTATGTACCTCGAAGATCTTATGTCGGTTTCACTTAATCTCGCTGGCGTACCCGGACTCACCATTCCAGTCGGAGAGACGGCTAATGGGCTGAGCCTTGGTCTGCAGCTAGTCGGTCCGCGCCGCAGCGACCAAGAACTCCTGCAGTTCGCCAAACAAATGCGCAGTAATACCAAACCGTCCGAAGACGAGCACGCCGACGTCATGGGAGGGAATGACTAATGCCGCAGATGATTTTTCTAGTCATTGCCATCGTCGCTGTCGCCCTCCTGGCGCTTGTGGCAATGGTATTGGGTGGCAAACGTCGCCATACCTTTGATGTTCAGGCCTACCAAACCAAATGGCTCAAGATTGAAAACGGTCTCACTAAGGCTGACACTCGTAGCTATAATTTCTCCGTTCTCGAAGCTGATAAGTTACTTGATAAGGCGCTCAAAGAAATGGGTGTTCCTGGTCAAAGCATGGGCGAAAAGCTCAAGAAGCTTGGTAACCGCCTTCCTAATCTCAATCAAATCTGGTACGCCCATAAACTGCGTAACCAAATCGTCCACGAGAGTGATTTTCAGATTAGCTACGACGACGCTAAACGCGCTTTAAGGATTTTTCGGCAAGCATTAAAGAATTTAGGAGCAATTTAGATGACAGATCGAGCCAAATATTTACCTACTATTGGTATTGAATGCCATGTGCAATTATGTACCAAAACCAAACTTTTCTCCGAAGTCGATAATGATGCTCGTGGCAAGGAGCCCAACTCCTGCGTTTCGCCAGTAGATTACGCACTGCCAGGCATGCTTCCGCGCCTCAACAAGACCGCCATTCGATACGCCGTGCGCGCTGGTTTGGCGCTCAATTCCACTATTAATCTCTCCAGTCGTTTCGACCGTAAACACTATTTTTACCCCGATTTGCCCAAAGGCTACCAAATTACTCAGCTCTTCCATCCGATCATAGGTGAAGGTTATGTCGAACTGCCCAGTGGTGGCAAAGTCCGTATTGAACATGCTCATCTTGAAGAAGACGCTGGTAAGCTTAGCCACGAAAGCGGTGATTCATTGGTTGATCTCAACCGCGCTGGCACGCCACTAATTGAGATTGTCTCTATGCCTGACATTCATTCTGCTGCCGAAGCTCGCGAATATACCAAGGAACTCTGGCGCCTTATGACCTACGCTGGTGTCACTTTTGGTGACCTATACAACGGTAACATGCGTTTTGATGTCAATATCAGCCTTGCTCCAGAGGGCAGCGACAAGCTAGGCACTCGTGCCGAAATCAAGAACCTCAACTCCTTCCGCAGCGTCGAGCGCGCCGTCGAGTACGAAATCAAGCGCCAATCCAAACTCCTTGACAAAGGCGAAAAGGTTGTCCAAGAAACTCGTGGTTGGAGCGACGCCACTGGCGAAACTACTTCGCAGCGCAGCAAGGAAGAAGCCCAAGATTATCGTTACATGCCAGAACCAGATATTCCACCCATTCGACTTGAAGCTAAAGTCGTTGAGGAAGAGCGTGAGAATCTACCCAAGATGCCGAGCTGGTATCGCAGCCAGTTCAACGATATTCTTGGCGCTGATACGGTAGAAATCTTGCTTGATTACCGCCCACTAATCGAGAAACTTGCCGAGCTTGAAAACACCAAAGCCGTCAAGAAAATCGCCAATCTCTTCTCTTCAGTTTTGCTTGCCGAGGAGAACACTAGCTTACTTAATGACGAGCTACCGACCAAAGACCAGCTCCTCACCCTTGTCGAGATGAATGAGAAAAGCGAGCTCTCCAGCACCGGTGCTAAAGAAGTCTTCCTTAAGTTCTTTGATCCAGAGATGCACTACAAGGATACTCGTACCATCGCTAAGGAGCTCGGTGTCGTCCAAGAGAACGACCTCAGTGCACTCGAAGCTATTGTCGACGCTGTACTTGTCAAGCCAGAAACTCAGCAAGCCCAAGCTGATTTCAAGGCTGGACAAGAAAAAGTCCTTGGCTTCCTCGTCGGTCAGGTCATGAAAGAGTCCAAAGGCAAAGCCAATCCGTCTGCTGTTCAAGATATTCTTCGGAAGAAGCTAAGCTAGTGGACAATGCCGCTGAGCTGCAATCCTGGTTCGTCCAGCATGTCAAGCTTGACGGCAAGCCCTACACTCTAGACCCCGACCAAGCCAAAGCCGTGCTAGACGACCATAAAAACACTCTCGTCACCGCCCGTGCCGGCTCCGGCAAAACCCGAGTTATCGTTGCTAAGGTCGCTTACCTCGTTGCTAGGAACTTAGCAAACATTTCCGAGATTACAGCATTTATGTTTAACCGCGCTGCGGCAGCCGAAGTGAATCAGCGTATTGGCGCCGTGGAGATCGATGGGATACCATTACAAGAGTACAACCATGGCAAACCCATTAAACTTGCTTCGACGTTTCATAAGTTTGCTCTTGACATAATTAAACGTACTGGCGAACGCCCCGAACTTATCTCTGAGTCTGAGCGCGACACTATTATCCAAAATTCCGTTCGCAAAATCCTCTCCGAACAAGACCGCAAGCTTTCTCCTCAGGAGCAGGCAGAAGCTCTACGTCTTGCTAGTAGCTTTATTTCTCGCGCTGGGCAAAAATACCCAGGTTCTAGTGGCTTATCCGAGCTAGTCACCTCTGTTAATTCTTATATTCATGTTCACACCGAGAGTGCAGCCTATCAAGGCAAAATCTTCCTCCATCAAGTTTGTCTCGCCGCTTATCAAGAATATCTCCTTGCTCTGACCTATCCAAAAATTGATTTCAATATGTTAATGGCGCGCGCTACACAGACGATCATCGCACAAAGTGATGCCTATAGCAGTACAAAACATACTTCGGCCTCTATTAATCATACCCTAGACACCATCAAACGTACTAAGTATATTTTAATTGACGAATACCAAGATTTTTCTTACCTTTTCTTTAGTCTCATTGAAGCCATTCGCCAAAGTTCTCCTGCAGCGCATCTCTTCTGTGTTGGTGACGACTGGCAGGCTATTAATCGCTTTGCTGGGTCTGATGTAAATTACTTTATTAACTTTGCCAAATATTTCCCAGAAGATTTTATTAATATACCTCTCGTGACTAATTATCGTAGTGATCGCAAAATCGTCGAGAACGCTAATAACTATATGATTAGGCATTACGATCCTCAAGCCACCAAAGCCATACCTTTTAGCAAGCGCAGGGGCAAGATTAAATATCTCAACTCTACCAAAACCAAGTTCGATGCGCACGACCTCGACGAAGATGCCCTAGATGACGCCAGATTCCAACTCGCGCTTGCCAAGACTTGTAATGGCGCCCCGACTGATTACCAAGGTGCTGCTCAACTCCTCAAAACCATTTTTAAGCTCCTCAGGAAGCACCATCGAGAAGAGATCCTGATCCTTCATCGTCACAATTTCACCTCTTTCAAAGGCGTAACGCTAGAAAATTTCATCCAAGCCCTGCGGCTGATTTGTATGCAAGAAAATCTCATCTCCGCTGAAGATTTTTACCACCAAGTCCGCAGCATGACCATGCACAAGTCTAAAGGGTTAGAGTCTAACATCGTGATCTTACTCGAAGCCGACCAAAGTCAGCTTCTCTCCACGCATCCACACGCCACTACTTTTGAACTTTTTGGAGACACGCTTGAGGCAGAGAAATCCGACCAGCATCGTCTACTCTACGTCGCGCTTACTCGTGCCAAACATCGCCTTTACATCGTTCATAGTGATAAGAAATGCTCAATCTAATCACAAAACCCCTACCAAACCTCAATATTTTATGGTAAAATAAAGAAAATCCACTTTCTCTACATTGTTTAGGGTTTCTTGCAAGAATCCGAAGCGAATTGTGAGTGTGGCAAAATAATTTATAAAAGGGAAATATACTTTCATGGCAAATGAAGTAAAAGATTTAGCAAAACTCCGCAATATTGGCATCATTGCCCATATTGACGCGGGTAAAACTACTACTTCCGAGGCGATTCTTTATCGTACCGGGCTCAAGCATAAGATCGACCTTGTTAAGGGCGGCACCGGTGGCGCCACTACCGACTGGATGGAACAGGAAAAGGAACGCGGCATCACCATTACTTCCGCTGCTGTTACCACTTACTGGAAGGGACACAAGATTAACATCATCGATACCCCAGGGCACATCGACTTCACCGCCGAGGTAGAACGCTCGCTACGCGTGCTTGATGGTGCAGTTGTGGTCTTCGATGGTAAGATGGGCGTTGAAGCACAGTCCGAAACTGTTTGGCGCCAAGCTACCAAATACGGCGTGCCACGCGTATGTTTCGTGAATAAAATCAACCAAATTGGTGGTGATTTCTACAAATCTCTCGATAGTATCCATAAGCGTTTGTCTAAAAATGCCGTAGCTATCCACTTGCCAATCGGTTTTGAGAAGGATGTTTGTGGTGTGGTTGATCTTGTCGACATGAAGGCTTACACCTACAAAGATTATGCTGATCACGAATTGATTGTCGGCGATATCCCAGCCGATATGCTTGAGAAAGCCAAGAATGCTCGCTCTATGCTCGTCGAAGAAGCTGTCCAAGCCGACGAAGCCCTTATGGACAAATTCTTCAACCAGGGCGAAGAGTCTATCACTGAAGTTGAGCTTAAGGCCGCTCTCCGTAAGCGCGTGCTTGATGGCGATTTTTCCCTCGTCACTGGTGGCGATGGCCGCGGTGTTATTGTCGAGAAAGTTCTTGACCTCGTTACTGATTATCTCCCGTCTCCGCTTGATCGCGACCAAGGTCAGACCGTCGGCATTGACCCTAAGACTGGCAAAGAAGCTGTCCGCAAAGCTGACAATAACGAGCCACTTACAGCCCTTGCTTTCAAGATCGCAACGGATCCGTTCGTGGGTAAGCTTATCTTCATCCGTGTCTACTCCGGTAAGATGAAATCTGGTGACACTGTCCTCAATGCTACTACCAACGACAAAGAACGCATCGGTCGTCTCGTGCGTATGTTCGCCGATAAACGTGAAGAAATCACCGAAATTACTGCTGGCGATATCGCCGCCGTGGTAGGTATGAAAGAAGTTACCACTGGTACCACTATTTGTGACCCTGCTCATCCTATCCATCTCGAAGATATCACCTTCCCAGACCCTCCCGTATCTATCGCCGTGGAGCCAAAGACTAAATCCGATCAAGAAAAAATGGGTCTCGGTTTGCAGAAACTTGTTGAGGAAGACCCAACCCTTCGTGTCCATACCGACGAAGAAACCGGCCAAACTATCATTTCTGGTATGGGCGAGTTACATCTTGAGATCGCTATCGACCGTTTGCAAAAAGAGCATGGTGTCGAGGCTAACACTGGCGCACCGCAAGTTGCCTATCGCGAAACCATCCGCGGCACCGCTGAAGCTCAAGGTAAGCATATTAAACAGTCTGGTGGTCGTGGTCAGTATGGTGATGTTTGGGTGAAATTCGAGCCAAACGAAGCCGGCAAGGGCTTTGAGTTCATCGACATGATCAAAGGCGGCGTGGTTCCACAAGAATATCGCAAACCAGTCCAGCAAGGTATTGAAGAGACTTTGAATGGCGGTGTCATCGCTGGCTATCCTGTAGTTGATGTTAGGGCTACACTTTACGATGGTAGCTACCACGACGTCGACTCTAGTGAGCTTGCCTTCAAACTCGCTGGTAGCCTTGCTACTCGTGAGGGTATCAAGCGTGCCAATCCAGTCTTGTTGGAGCCTGTCATGAAACTCGAAATCACCACTCCAGAAGAATTCATGGGTGATGTGATTGGTGATGTCAACTCTCGTCGTGGCCGCATTGATGCTATGGAGGATCTCAACGGTGGTGCCAAGCTTATCAAAGCCTTCGCTCCACTTGCCAACCTCTTCGGTTATACTTCCGATTTGCGCTCTATGTCGCAAGGTCGTGCTGCCAGCTCCATGGAGCTCTCCGGTTATGAGGAAGTACCACCAAATGTCGCCAACGAAATCATAGAAAAGCGAAATACCAAGGAGTAAACCTCTAACTCTGCAACAAAGCTCTCGCCCCGTGCGGGAGTTTTGTTTTTTGTGCCACCTTCACGCGTACCATCCTAACTATTACCTGGACGCAAAACTACCCATAAGCAACCTCTTAAACAAAACCCAAAATTAAGCTATAATAAGACCAATGCAACAAGACAAGCTCCATACCATCAATAAAATCTATCCATGGTTTGCTGGACTTACCAATAACCTAGTATTTTATGTCGTAATAAATACCGTCTGGCTCACCAATGTCAAAGGCTTCGACGCCATGCAGGTGGTCTTTCTAGAAGTCTGTGTTAGCCTGGCGGTGCGGATTTTCCTTACGCCCGCACTCAGGCTCTCCGAACGTCTTGGGAATACTTGGGCGATGCGACTCGGCGCTATTTTTCTATTCATTACCAGTTTGCTGCTAACTTTTGGTACAGAATACTGGGTATTCATGCTTGCAATGCTCTTCCAGGCCCTGGCAGTAGTGCTCATGGCGATGAGGGATATCCTAATCCAAGATAATCTAAGCCATATGCATAAGAGCGAAGATTATCTCAAGATCTCTAGCCGTTCTCATCTGATTTATACTGCGGCTACCATGATTGCTTCACTACTAGTGGGTATCTTCTTTGCAAAATGGCAATATTTGCCAATGGTTCTTGGCAGCGTCATTTGCGGCATTGCGGTGGTTATGTCATTCTTCATCTATGACATCGAGGATAGCAAAGCTATCTCTAATCCGAGCAACGCCACTCGCAGTATCAAAAACACGATCGATCCTAATTCGATAATCTCCACATCACAAGAGGGAAACCACGACAAGCTCTCTCTACCGCACCCTATCAAATTGTCCCTCACGGTCTTAATATTTAGTGGACTCCTCTATGGCGTTATCAACCTCGCCCAAAACAATGGTAAGCTCCTACTCCAGTACCAGCTAGAAACACAGTTCTCCGTCGACCAAGTAGTCGCGTACTTAGGCTTAGCTTGGTTTATCTCGCAGATCGTTCGTATCATCGTCGATCTGATTTATCCTGCCTTGCAACGCAGACTCCAAAACAAAGTCGTGATTTTGCTTGCTCTCTGGGGTATCCTGTCGGTGGCACTGCTGCTCTTGGGCTTCTTCCTGCCCATTGATTTTGCTTCGCGTATGCTGCTGATGGCCAGTGGTTTTATCCTCTCCCCAGCTATTCGCGATCCTCTGCATATCTTTTGCCAAACCACTTTGTTTAAGAAAGTCGACAAAGCCGATCGCAAAGACGCTCTGGTCTATCTCGTCGTCATGCAGCAAGCTGGGCAGTTTCTCTTTAGTCTCGTTGCCTCCGCGATTCTGCTCTTTTTACCACTGCAATATACTATCGTGGCAGTAGCCATCGCCGCGATACCGGTCTTTGCAATTGCTCTGCGGTTGAGCCGGATACTGCGGCGGGGTGCCGAGCGTTAATTATATTAAATTTTTCGTTATACTAGGGCTTTCATGTTGTCTAAACAAAGTTTTCGACACGCATGTCGAAAACTTTTCCGCGCTAACAGGGGTGGAGAAGCAAAAGTTTACGACATGCAGGTCGAAAAGTCTGGAGGGAGACCTCTAATTTTAAACCATAAAAACCTTGTCAAAACTCGTTAAAGACGATACAATAAAATTGTATTCTATCACAAATAACGTAATATTTTTGGTAAATTCCATGTTGAGAATGGCGCCACGAGCGGCTTTGACATGGAACGATAATAAATTGTTGTTTGTGTTAGAATACACCCGTTCGCGGTGCCATTTTTGTATCAACGAAGCACATAGAATCATATGTTGCTATGCGCTATTTTTGTTACCAAAAATCTGGCTCCCTCAACTTAACCCATAATTACACATAGGAGGCATGATGCTAAAAATCAACACTAACTTTAACAAATGCAAAATCCCCATAATTACTGCTATGGCATCTTGCTCTACTCTCGCTCTCTTCTCCTACCTCACCTACATCCCTAACCCCACCTTTGCAGCAGATAGCACTATCAATCCCATCAACACCATAACTCGTTCCGATACTGCTACTGACCAACGCACTCTCATGAACATCAAG
>Ga0073906_1002819_pt1 | contig 21603 bp, 19 predicted proteins | sample Inofromicrocosms_FD_65485 | JGI IMG/M metagenome (GOLD analysis project Ga0073906, IMG submission 65485) | Mouse cecum microbial communities from Vienna, Austria - Inoculum for glucosamine and mucus D2O microcosms | ecosystem: Host-associated > Mammals > Digestive system > Large intestine >...
CCGTCGGACTTCAGCAGGATCTGGTCGTCCAGCGTGCTGTTCTCTACGGTGATGTCGCCGAAGATGGCGTCATGGAAGGTGGTGGAGCCCTCCAGAGGGATCTTCTGGCGGATGACGTAGGGCGTACCGGCGTCCAGCCTGGCCTGCACCTCTTCGGCGGAGAGACTGCGGCAGGGGTCCTCCCGGCGCTGGAAGTCCTCCTCCTGGGATTCGGCCTTTTCACAGAAGCAGTAGTAGGCGCAGCCCTTTTCCACCAGCGCCTGGGCGTATTTGCCGTAGGTGTCCCGGCGCTGGGACTGGATATAGGGGGCCACGGGGCCGCCGACGTCGGGCCCCTCGTCGTGGGTGAGGCCGCACTCGGCCATGGTGCGGTAGATGACGTCCGTGGCGCCCTCCACCAGGCGGCCCTGGTCGGTGTCCTCAATGCGCAGGATAAACGTGCCGCCCTGGTTCCGGGCGATGAGCCAGGTATAGAGGGCTGTGCGGAGGTTCCCCACGTGCATATAGCCGGTGGGGGAGGGGGCGAAGCGGGTGCGGACCTTGCCGCGGGGGATCTTGGCCTCCATGTCCGCGAAATAGGATGGATCCATTGGCATATTGCAGTTCCTCCAAAAGCAGAAATAATGATTCCGTTCGATTGCTTCGCCTATTGTACTATACTTTTCCATTTTCCGCAACCGGAAGTTGGCCGCAGGATTTGACAATTCTCCCCGGTTTGGATATAATATCCCTGTATGATTCCGAGCCAAGAGGTGAACAGAGCAAATGATACTGAAGGAATACGTCTCACAGAAGCTGCCGTTCCTGCAGATGTCCGGAAAGCATGTGCGGCCCCAGGGCAGGCGGGAGCGCCAGGAGACCCTGGGCGGGCCGGACCCCATGTCCCCCCCGGAGGAGACGCTGGAAACGCCGGCGGTTGAACCGGAAGCGGCCCAGCCGGACGTTCCGGAGCCCCCCGCGCCGGACCAGCCCGCGGGGCAGGCCGACTTCGAGGCCGGTATGCAGGCGTGCAGGGAGCGGGACTACGCCGGGGCCATGGAGGCGCTGCTGCGGGCCGCGGAGGCGGGACACCGGGAGGCCCAGTTCCTCTGCGGCCAGCTCTACCAGCGGGGCCTGACGGCGGAGGCGGACGAGAAGCGGGCGCTGGCTTGGTATAAGCGGTCCGCCAAGCTGGGCTTTCTGCCGGCCCAGATGGCCTGCGCCGCTATGTATGAGGGCGGAAACGGCACGGCAATGAATATGAAGCGGGCGCTGTACTGGTATGAGCAGGCGGCCAAGCAGGGCTCCGTCCCGGCCCAGCTGAAGTGCGGGCGCATGTACTACTGCGGGCGGGCGGAGAACCGCAATCCGAAAAAGGCGCGGATCTGGCTGGAGGCCGCCGCCGGGGCAGGCAATGAGGACGCGCAAAAGCTGCTCAGCGAGTATTTCTGAGCCTGCAAAAGGACGCTGGGGCGTTCGGCATAACTGGTCCGGAGCGGCATTTAAGCGCCGCCGGACCAGTTTTTTGTTGTTTCCGGCGGCTGGGGAGGTTGTACCCGTCCATGCGGAAATTTTTCTTCCTGAGCGGATACAGCCCCGGCCCGCGAATTTTTACTTGACAGAAGGGCATGAAAGCGAGTATTATGAGGGTGGATTTTTGTCGGCGGGTAAAAAGGGGTATCCGCTGATTATTTCCGCGCCTGGCGTCGCGTCACCGCCGGGCTTGCGCAAACCCCCATACCATAAAAAAGAGGAAAAGCATAGGAGGAAAACTGACACATGACTTTTACAGTCATCCAATTCGCCCTGGCCCTGCTGGCGGCCATTGCGGTGAGCGCGGCGGTTTTCTTCTTTCTCGGTATCAGCTATCGGAAAAAGATCGCGGAAAAAGAGATCTCCAGCGCGGAGGAGGAAGCGCGCCGCATTCTGAACGAGGCGATCAAGAGTTCGGAGAGCAAGAAGCGCGAGGCCCTGCTGGAAGCGAAAGAGGAAATTTTACGCAGCCGCAGCGAGTATGAGAAGGAAGAAAAGAGCCGCCGGGCTGACCTGCAGAAGCAAGAGCGCCGCCTGCAGCAGAAAGAGGAAAATCTGGACCGTAAAACGGAAAACATTGAGCGCAAGGAGGAGGCCCTGGTCCGCAAGCACGAGGAGGCCGACCGGACCCAGGAGGAAATTGGGCTCATCAAGCGCAGCCAGACGGAGATGCTGGAGCGCATCTCCGGCTTCACCGTGGAGGAGGCAAAGAGCTACCTGATCTCCCAGGTGGAGTCCCAGGTTACCCATGAGGCAGCCATGAAGATCAAGGAAATCGAGGCCCGCGCCAAGGATGAGGCGGACATGCGGGCCAAGGAGATTGTCACCATCGCCATCCAGCGGTGCGCGGCAGACCATGTGTCCGACATCACCGTCAGTGTGGTTCCCCTGCCCAATGACGAGATGAAGGGCCGCATCATCGGTCGGGAGGGCCGCAACATTCGGGCCATTGAGACGCTGACCGGCGTGGACCTGATCATCGACGACACGCCGGAGGCCATTACCGTGTCCTGCTTTGAGCCGGTGCGCCGGGAGATCGCCCGGGTGGCGCTGGAAAAGCTCATCGCCGACGGCCGCATCCACCCCACCCACATCGAGGAGATGGTGGAGAAGGCCCGCCGGGAGGTGGACGCCGTCATCAAGAGCGAGGGCGAGCGGGCGGTGCTGGAGACCGGCGTCCGCGGCCTGCACCCGGAGGTACAGCGGATGCTGGGCCGGCTCCACTACCGCACCAGCTACGGCCAGAACGTGCTGCAGCACTCCATCGAGGTCAGCCACGTGGCCGGCATGATGGCCGCCGAGCTGGGGCTGGACGTCCACTCCGCCAAGCGGGCCGGCCTGCTCCACGACATCGGCAAGGCCCTGGACCACGAGCATACAGGCAGCACCCATATTGAGCTGGGTGTGGAGTTCTGCCGGAAATATAAGGAGAAAGAGGATATCCTCAACGCCATCCAGGCCCACCACGGGGACGTGGAGTGCAAGACGCTGATGGCCTGTCTGGTGCAGGCGGCGGACGCCGTTTCGGCGGCCCGGCCCGGCGCCCGGCGGGAGAATCTGGAGAACTATATCAAGCGCCTGGAGAAGCTGGAGGAGATCACCGGTACGTATCCCGGTGTGGAGAAGTCCTACGCCATCCAGGCGGGCCGCGAGGTGCGGGTGATGGTCCGCCCCGAGCAGGTGAACGAGGACCAGATGGTCATTCTGGCCCGGAACCTGGCCAACCGGATCGAAAGCGAGCTGGAGTATCCCGGTCAGATCAAGGTCCACGTCATCCGGGAGACCAAGGTGGTCGAATACGCGAAGTAAGGCGTCGTCATCCGGCGGGAGGGCCGGTGACGCAGCCTTCCCGCTCAAGCTGTCAAAAAAGTCGCCCCGGCTTTTTTGGCAGCTTGCCATTTTACGAGGAGAGGTGAGAGAACATGCGGTGTCCCAACTGCGGCCAGGAATTTACCGGCGCCTTCTGTCCCAACTGCGGGACGGCCTCCCGGCCCCAGCGGTTCTGCCCCCAGTGCGGCAGCCGGGCGGAGGGGCATTACTGCTCCTTCTGCGGTACGCGGATCCCGGCTGCGGGGGAATATCCCTTTGCGGAGCAGGGCGCGAAAAAGAAGTGGGTGGCCTTCTTCCTGTGCCTGTTTTTAGGGGGCCTGGGCATGCACCGCTTCTATGTGGGGAAAATCGGAACGGGGATCGTCTGGCTGGCGCTCTTTGTGTTTGCGCCGGGGCTGGGCATCCTGGCGGCGCTGGTGGACCTGATCCTGATTGTCACGGGAAAATTCCGGGATAAGCAGGGCTGGTATCTGCGCTGATGGTTGGAGCATGCGGAAACGATCCCCCTTGGCAGCCGTCTTGCCTCGTGGTATAATATCTTATCCCGATAGATAGGAGAGGTGAACATGGGAACCGAAGCTGCACGGCAGGATACGCGAAAGGCAATGGCCTTTGACCTGTGCAACATCATTGACGAAGACCCCGCGCAGGAGACATACACGAAAGAAGAGATCAAAAAATTGATTCGGGTGTACGTCGCCGCAGCAGACCAAAAGTAAGGGGAATGTGCGTTTCGTATGAGCTGTATAGCATTGAGAAGGAAAACCACCGCTGTCATTTGATAGCGGTGGTTTTCCTTGCTTACAGCCTGTTTTTACAGCAGCACGCTGATAAAATGGACCGCCATACACAGCGCGATCCCCACGGCGGTGGGCAGCGCCGCTGCCAGCGCCGTCCACTTCTTACTGCCGGTCTCCCGCCAGACGGTCAGGCAGGTGGCGCCGCAGGGGAAGTGGAAGAGGGTGAAGAGCAGGGCGCACACCGCCGTGACCGTGGTCCAGCCGTTGGCGGCGAGCAGACCGTGGAGCTCCGCAAGGCTTCCGTAATCGGTCAGCGCGCCGGTGGAGAGGTAGCCCATGAGGATGCAGGGCACCACGATCTCGTTGGCCGGGAAGCCCAGCAGGAACGCCAGCAGGATGAAGCCGTCCAGCCCCATCAGTCCCCCCAGGGGCTGCAGGATAGCGGCCAGATGGGCCAGGATGCTCTCCCCGCCCACAGACAGGTTCGCCGCCGCCCAGATGACGATGCCCGCCGGAGCTGCCACCGCCACCGCCCGGCCCAGGACGAACAGCGTCCGGTCCAGGATGGAGCGCACCAGCACCTGCCCCACCTGGGGCATCCGGTAGGGAGGCAGCTCCAGGGAGAAGGAGGACGCCTCGCCCTTGAGCACCGTGGCGGACAGGAACCGGCTGGCCCACAGCGTCATGGCCACCGCCAGCACGATGACGCCCATCAGCAGCCCCGCCGCGGCGGCGGAGCTCCACAGGCCGTCGCCGGTGACGAAGAACATGGAGATCAGGGCGATCAGCGTGGGCAGGCGGCCATTGCAGGGCATGAAGGCGTTGGTCAGAATGGCGATCAGCCGCTCCCGTGGGCTCTGGATGATCCGGCAGCCCATGACGCCGCAGGCGTTGCAGCCCAGGGCCATGCACATGGTCAGGCTCTGACGGCCATGGGCCCCGGACTTCTGGAAAAAGTGGTCCAGATTAAAGGCCACCCGAGGCAGATAGCCCGCGTCCTCCAGCAGGGTGAACAGGGGGAAGAAGATGGACATCGGCGGCAGCATCACCGACACCACCCAGGCCACGGTGCGGTACATGCCGTCCACCAGCGCGCCCTCCACCCACCAGGGGGCTCCCGCCGCCTGCAGGACGCCCCGCAGCGGCTCCTGCCACCCCAGCAGCAGCCGGCTCAGCAGCTCCGACGGCACGTTGGCCCCCACCATCGTCAGCCACAGCACCAGCGCCAGCAGCAGAAGCATCACCGGGATGCCGGTGGCCTTGGAGGTCAGCAGCCGGTCCAGGGCCCGGTCACGGCGCTGGGACAGCTCGTGGTCCTTCACAGAGACCCTGGCGGCGATTTCGGAGGCCCGCGCGATGGTGGCCGCCGCGCGGCACTCCCAGCAGCCGGGGCAGTTGGCGCACGCCCGCTCCGGTCTGGGCGGCGGATTGTCCGCCGTGTCCTCCAGCAGCTGCCGCAGGGCGTCCAGCCCCTGGCCGCCCCGAGCGGCGGCACCCGCCACCGGACAGCCCAGCTCCTTTTCCAGCGCCGCCAGGTCGATTGCGATGTGCTTTTTTGCCGCCTCGTCCAACAGATTCACGCAGACCACCACCGGCCACGCGATCTCCATGATCTGCAGTACCAGCGCCAGGTTCCGCTCCAGACAGGTGGCGTCGGCCACCACCAGGGTCACGTCCGCCTGGCCGGACAGCAGGTAGTCCCGCGTGACCTCCTCCTCGGCGCTGCCGGGGTGGAGGGAGTAGGCCCCGGGCAGATCGACCAGGGTGTAGGTTTTTCCGTGATATGTATAGACGCCTGTGGCGGTGGCTACGGTCTTGCCCGGCCAGTTGCCGGTGTGCTGGTGCAGGTTGGTCAGGGCGTTGAACACCGTGGATTTCCCGACGTTGGGATTGCCTGCCAGGGCGATGGTGGGCCCCGGCCCGGGGGTTGCAGCCATAGGAATCATCCCTCCCTTTGTTATTGCCGGTGTCGATAACCGGCGGTACTGTCAGTGTATGCGGGAGGCGGGTGATTTGCGCCTTTTCGGGAAAAGGGGAGGAAAAGTTGAAATTCCCCCTTGTCAGATAAGAAAATATGTGGTATAAATAGTTCCAGCGATAGAGGTCGCGGAGGCGATGAACTTGGGGGAGCCGGCAGGCTGTGAACCCAAGGGAGGCAACTCCGCCGAATCCCACGGGCAGGCATGTCCGCGGGGTGGGGACGGGGAGAACATCTCCGCCACTGTCCGCAGGGCATCCTGCGGGTGCGCTATCTGCTTGCATTGAACAAGATCAACTTGTACAAGGCCGGCGGAGATAACCGCTGGTCCTAATTTTTTTCAGGAGGCTTTTACTATGGATATCCGCAATCTGAAGGGCTCCATCGTAGCCCTGGTCACCCCCTTCCAAAGCGACGGCTCCGTGGATTTTGACAAGCTCAAGGAGCTGGTCAACTGGCACATTGAGAACAAGACCGACGCCATCCTCACCCTGGGCACCACCGGCGAGAGCTCCACCATGACCCACGAGGAGGACGACGCCGTCCTGCGGTGCGTGGTGGAGACCGTGGGCGGGCGCATCCCCGTCATCGCCGGCACCGGCTCCAACAGCACCCAGACCATGCTGGAGAAGAGCCTGCGGGCCCAGGAGCTGGGGGCCGACGGCCTGCTCATCATCACCCCCTACTACAACAAGGGCAACGCCGAGGGCATCTACCGCCACTTCGCCACCGTGGCCGACGCGGTGAACATCCCCTGCATCCTCTACAACGTCCCCGGCCGCACCGGCTGCGCCATCTCCGTGGAGAACGTGGAGCGCCTGAGCAAGCACCCCAACATCTGCGGCATCAAAGAGGCCAGCGGCGACATGTCCTACACCATGAAGATCGCCCACTGCATCGGGTCCGACTTCGCCCTCTGGTGCGGCAACGACGATATCACCCTGCCCCTGCTGTCCATCGGCGGCAGCGGCGTCATCTCCGTGTGGGCCAACATCATGCCCCGCCAGTGCCATGATATGGTCATGGACTACCTGGAGGGACGGCAGAAGGAGGCCGTGGCCGCGGCGGTGAAGTACCTTGACCTGATGAACGGCCTGTTTATGGAGGTCAACCCCATCCCCGTCAAGACCGCCCTGAACATGATGGGCAAGGGCGCGGGCGCGTTCCGCCTGCCCCTGTGCGAGATGAGTCCGGCCCATCAGGAGCAGCTGCGCGGCCTGCTGGAGAAAGCGGGGCTGCTGGCATGAAGATTCTGCTGATCGGCTATGGCCGCATGGGCCGGCTTATTGAACAGACCGCCCTGGCGGCGGGGGACGAGATCGCCGCTGTGGTGGATATTGACACCATCGGCAAGCTGGAGACCATGGACAGGGCGGCGGACGTGGCGGTGGACTTCTCCAACCCTGCCGCCCTTCCTGCGGTGGCCGCCTATATCCGCCGCACCGGCACGCCCCTGCTGTCCGGCACCACCGGCATGACGGCGGACGACCTGGCTGTATTGGACAAGCTGGGCCAATACGCCCCGGTGCTCCACAGCGCCAACTACTCCATCGGCGTGGCGGTGTTCCGCCGGGCCCTGGAGGCGGTCAGCGGCGTGCTGAAGCCGGATTTTGACATCGAGATCGTGGAGACCCACCACAACCAGAAGGTGGACGCCCCCAGCGGCACCGCCAAGATGCTGCTGGAGGCCATCGACCCCAACCACGAGTACACCCCCGTCTATGGCCGCCAGGGCATCTGCGGCAAGCGGACGGAGAAGGAGATCGGCGTCCACGCCATCCGGGGCGGCACCGAGGCCGGTACCCATACGGTCAGCTTCTTCGGCGCGGACGAGGTGCTGGAGATCACCCACCGGGCGTCGTCCAGACAGATTTTTGTCAACGGCGCGCTGCATATGGCCCGGAAGCTGGCCAATATGCCCAAGGGCCGGTATAATTTGCAGGAGATCCTGTTTGGAGGGGAAAAGGCATGATGAACGCCCAGGAGATTATTGCCTATATCGGCAGCGCGGAGAAGAAAACGCCGGTGAAGGTGTACGTCAACGAAAAGGAGGCCATTGACTACGGCTCCGCCGCCGTCTTTGGGGACGGCGCGTCCAAGGTGGTCTTCGGCGACTGGCGGGAGCTGGGGCCGGTGCTGGAGGCCAACGCCGGGAAGATCAAGGACCTGGTGGTGGAAAACGACCGCCGCAACAGCGCCATCCCTATGCTGGACCTGAAGGGCGTCAACGCCCGCATTGAGCCGGGGGCCATCATCCGCGAGCAGGTGGAGATCGGCAATAACGCCGTCATCATGATGGGCGCGGTCATCAACATCGGCGCGGTCATCGGCGAGGGCACGATGATCGACATGGGCGCGATTTTGGGCGGTCGGGCCACGGTGGGCAAAAACTGCCACATCGGGGCCGGGGCCGTGCTGGCCGGGGTCGTTGAGCCCGCCAGCGCCACGCCGGTGATCGTGGAGGACGGCGTGCTGGTGGGGGCCAACGCGGTGGTCATCGAGGGCGTGCATGTGGGGAAGAACGCCGTGGTGGCCGCCGGCGCAGTGGTCATTGAGGACGTGCCGGAGAACACTGTGGTGGCGGGCTGCCCGGCCAGAGTCATTAAGATGAAGGACGAGGGCACCACCCAGAAAACCGCCCTGGAGGCGGCGCTGCGCACGCTGTAGAGCAACAGAGAAAGAGACGGTGTTTGGGTCCTGTCCCGAGCTCCCTGGCTTCGGGGCGCCGGCCCAAACACCGCCTCTTTTTCAGCGGTCGGGGGATTAGTCAGAACGGCAGAACATCCGGCGGAAAAACCGGCAGAATTTCGGGTAAAATGACCAGCAGGATATGGCCGGAAGCTGTTGACATAAAAATTGAACCGTGTTACCATAAAAGTGCTGTTTAAGGCCGTTCCTGAGCCGGTAGCGGCACTTTTTTTGCTGGTGAGGCATTTTGAACCAAACGACGACAGGAGTGATACTATGGAAGAGAAAGAACTGAATCCGCAGCAGGAAAACAAAATGGGCGTCATGCCCGTCAACCGCCTGCTGGTGAGCATGTCCGTGCCGATCATGCTCTCCATGCTGGTGCAGGCGCTGTACAATATCGTGGACAGCGTGTATGTGTCCCATATCAGCGAGAACGCGCTGAACGCGGTGAGCCTGGCGTTCCCGGTGCAGAACCTGATGATCGCCGTGGCCACCGGCACGGGCGTGGGCATCAACGCGCTGCTGAGCAAGAGTCTGGGGCAGAAGAACTTTGAGCGGGCCAACCTGACCGCCTCCAACGGCATGTTCCTGGCCGTGTGCAGCTACGCTGTGTTTGCCGTTGCCGGCGCGCTGTTCTCCCGGCAGTTTTTCCTGGTGCAGACCGATGTGGCGGAGATTGTGGACGGCGGCGCGATCTATATCCTGATCTGCACAGTGGGGTCCCTGGGCACTTTTATCCAGATCACCCTGGAGCGCCTGCTGCAGTCCACCGGCAAGACCATTTATTCCATGATCACGCAGATGGCGGGGGCGCTGACCAACATCATCCTGGACCCCGTCTTTATCTTCAGCTGCGGCATGGGCGTAGCGGGCGCGGCGGCGGCGACCATCATGGGACAGGTGGTGGCGTGCGTGCTGTCCTACTACTTCAACGCAAAAAAGAATACGGAGATCTCCCTGAAGCTCCGGGGCTTCCGGCCGGACTGGGGCATCATCAGGCGCATTTATTCCGTGGGCCTGCCATCCATCGCCATGGCGTCCATCGGCTCGGTCATGACCTTCTGCCTGAACAAGATCCTGATCGCCTTCACCACCACGGCCACCGCCGTCCTGGGCGCGTACTTCAAGCTGCAGAGCTTTGTATTTATGCCCATCTTCGGCATGAACAACGGCATGGTGCCCATTGTGGCCTACAACTTCGGGGCGAAAAAACCGGAGCGCATGCTCAGCACCATCAAGCTGGGGATCCTGTACGCCGTGGGCATCATGCTCCTGGGCGTGACGGCCTTCCAGCTGGGCGCGGGGCTGCTGCTGAGCATCTTCGAGGCGTCGGACTACATGCTGGAGATTGGCGTGCCGGCGCTGCGGACCATCAGCCTCCACTTTGTCTTTGCCGGCTTCTGCATCGTCTCCTCCTCCACCTTCCAGGCCCTGGGCCACGGGATGCTGAGCCTCATCATCTCCCTGGTGCGGCAGCTGGTGGTGCTGCTGCCGGCGGCGTGGCTGCTGAGCCTGGCCGGACGGCTGGAGCTGGTCTGGTGGGCCTTCCCCATTGCGGAGATCGTCTCCCTGGCGATGTGCGCCGTCTTTTTGCGGTATGTGTACAAAAAAGAGATCCTGCCCATGCGGCAGGGGTAGACAGGATGCCATCAACCGGCAGCGCTGTCGAAGGGGCGCTCACTGCAGCCAGTGAGCGCCCCTTCGATTTGCGTATGCCTCACAGGCGGCGCAGGTTGACCCGGTAGGCGCGCAGGCCGTCCTCCCCCGCGGTATCGACGATCTGGTCAATGGCCGCGGCCAGGGCGGCCCGGTCCTCCGGCAGGGTCCCCTGGAGCTGGAAGGCGTTGGAGGCGCCCAGGGCGGCGAACCGGACGGGGATGTCCAGGCCGTCCAGCAGCGCGCGGATTTCCCGGTATTTTTCCGTCTCGCTCTCCTCTGTCCAGTTCCCGCGCTGTATCTCCTGATACAGCTCTGCGTCCGGATAAACGGTCAGCATGTTGACGCCGATCAGCGCGGGATGGAGCTGGTTGCAGACTGCGGCGGTGGCTCGGGCCCCCGCCTCCCCCCGGCCCGCGCCGGAGATGCCCGCCAGGTAGAAGAAGCTGTAATGAATGCCGGCCTCATCCAGCCGGCGGCACTGCTCCACGATGTCCGCGGCGGTATAGCCCTTGTCCATAAAGCGCAGGGCCTCGCTGTCGCCGGTCTCGATGCCGATGGTCAGGCCGTCATACCCGGCCCGGCCCAGGGACGCCAGCTCCCCGTCCGACTTCAGAGCGATGTCCGTGACCCGCGCGAAGCAGCCGATGGTCTGGATGGACGGGAAATACTGCCCGATCAGTCCGGCGATGTCCATCAGCCGCCTGTACGGCAGTACGAAGGGATTGGCCCCGATCAGAAAGGCCCGCCGGACGCCCGCCGGCCTGGGCAGCCCCTGCAGCCGGGCCGTCAGCATGGCGACGGGGTCTGTCCACCACAGCTGGGCCTCCTGCAGGTCGCTCTCGATATCCGCCAGGGGCGACATTCTGAAGGGGAAGGGCAGATCGCTGTAGAGCGTACAAAATTTGCACCTGTGGTGGGTGCAGCCCGCTGTTGCCTCCAGCAGCAGCGACGAGGCCTCATAGGGGGGCCTCCAGATGGTTCCTGTGTAGTGCATGGCAAAACCTCCTGCTGTTTTTTTGCCATTATAGCACGGTACAGGAAAATGAAAAGTACGGTACTTTTTTGCAGTACCTTGCTTTTTCGGCGCGTTGGCGCTATGATAGGTCCGTGAGGTGACGGGACATGAAAAAAACAGAGGCATCCGTGCAGCGCTGCAAAACCATGTCCGCGCTGCAAAAGATCCTGGGCGGCAAGTGGAAGCTGGAGATCCTCTATTACATCGCCTTCCACGATGTCCGCCGGTTCGGCGCGCTGCGCCGCCAGCTGGGGGAAATCACCGAGTCCTCCCTGACCAAGCAGCTGCGGGAATTGGAGGCCGACGGCTTCCTCATCCGGCACGACTTCCAGGAGATCCCGCCGCGGGTGGAGTATACGCTGTCCGACCTGGGGCGGAGCTTTATGGACGTCATGGCGTATATGAAGGCCTGGGGGGATCGCCATCTGCCCGGCGCGCCAAAAGAAACCGCCAGTCCGGGACCCGCCGGAGAGGGGCGGGCCTGGGCTGACGGCAGCAAAAAGGACCATAAAAACGATCGGACAAAATAAGGACGCCCCGCAGAAGCCGTGTGAGCCCGCTATAACCTGCACATAGAAAGCAGGTGGGTCGCCTGCAGCGTCCTTTACTACTTCCAACTTCCAACCGCAGAAAGCAGCCGGGAGGCCTGCAAACCAGACGCTGAACCAGCATCCCGAATAACGAAATGTGGGTTAAAAAAAGACTCATCACGCACCCCGCAGGGCATCGCAAACGAAACATATTTATGCTATTCTATGCCGCGCTTGGCGCGGCGGGGACACCCCGTCCGGGGCCGTTATTCCTCCTCGTCGTAGAAGCGCTCCATAAAGAGGCCGTAGATCTCCTCCAGCTCCTCGTCGGTGTCCAGGGTGGAGAGCAGCTCCTCGCCGTTTTCCTCAATGGACTTGAGGATGACCATGCCGTACTCGTCGCTGTCCTCCGCGTCCTCCTCCAGCACGGCGGGGAAAAAAGCCATGTAGGTGGTCCCCTTGTGCTCCAGAGCGTCTACCAGCTCCAGTTCGATATCGTTGCCCTCCTCGTCTGTGACGGTGATGAAATCAGGGCCGTACTCCTCGCTCATCGGCGGAACCTCCCTCATCGCGTTTTGGCGTCCTCTGCCGCCTGCTCCTATAGTTTACCCCGTTTTCAGGAAAATTGCAAGAGGATTTCTATAGTGACTTTTCGACAATTTCTGGGGCGTTTTTTTGTGCCGATTGAAGAAATTTTGGTTCTTCCCCCGGAAACACCTGACAAGTTTCGCATTTTTTGTCTTTTCAAAACCGCCGCGCCGTGTTATACTGTAGTCTGGTTCTTTGTGGGGAGACGGCCCGCGAACGCCTGCTCCCGCGAAAAAGTCCTGTTTTCCCGCCCTTTTCGGGCCGGGGAGACACTCCACTTCGAAAAAAGGAGGTACACAACTATGGAGCCTGCGAATCCCGGCGGGCAGATGCAGCCCTACAGCGGCCAGATGCAGCCCTACAGTGGTCAGATGCAGCCGTCCGGCGGCAGGGGCCCCGCCCCCAAAAAGAAAAAAAAGAAGCGGTTTTCTATTGCGCGCTTCTTCGGCAGGGTGCTCCTGGTTCTCTTCACCTTGTGCGTGATCGGTGTGTTGACGCTGGCGCTGTTCTGCAAGTATTTCATGACATACGTCAACACCACCCTCATCCCCTCCCTGGAGGAGATTAACCTGGCGGAAATGACCCTCGACCTGGCGTCCACCATCTATTACACAGACGCCAACGGTCAGGACCACGTCATGCGCACCCTGCACAGCAGCGAGAGCAACCGGGAGCTGATTGAATATGAGGACCTGCCCAAGCACCTGGTGGACGCCATGGTGGCCATTGAGGACCACCGCTTCTGGACCCACAAGGGCGTGGACTGGTACGGCACCGCCCGGGCCACCCTCTACAGCGCCACCGGGCGGGATACCCAGGGCGGTTCCACCATCACCCAGCAGGTGGTGCGCAACATCACCGAAGAAAAGGAAGTCACCGTCAAGCGCAAGCTGCGGGAGATCTTCCGGGCCCTGGACCTTGACGCCAAAAACAGCAAGGAGGATATCCTCACCTACTACCTCAACAAGGTCTACTTCGGCCACAGCTTCTCCGGCATCCAGACCGCCGCCAAGGGCTACTTCGGCAAGGACGTGTCGGATCTGACACTGGCGGAGAGCGCCTGCATCGTGGGCATCACCAACTATCCCTCCCTGTACGACCCCCTCTGGGACAAGGAGTTCGTTCAGGAGGACGGCTCCATCAAAACGCCCCGGGACTTCAACAAGGCCCGGCAGATTGATGTTCTGGACTCCATGGCCAAATACGGCTTTATCACCCAGGAGGAGGCGGACGCCGCCAAGGCCCAGCCGCTGAACTTTGTGGAGGACGGCGCCGCTGCGGGCGAAACCGGGGAGGACGGCGAGACGGCGGGCGCCAGCGGCGTGTACTCCTGGTTTGAGGACGCCGTGATCGAAGACGCCATCGACCTCATCTCCCAGGCCAAAAATATAGGCCGCGAGGCCGCCAGCGACATGCTTTACTCCGGCGGCTTCCACATCTATACCACCTTGAATCCGGACATCCAGCGGATTGTGGACAGCGTGTATCTGGACACGGACTACTTCGCCTCCCTGATCAAGTCCGGCTCCCCCCTGGACTCCGCTATGACCATTATTGACCCCTATACCGGGTACGTGGTGGCGATGGCCGGCGGCGTGGGCGTGAAGGAGGGGAGCCGGAGTCTGAACCTGGCCACATCCCCCCGCCAGCCGGGCAGCTCCATCAAGCCCATGTCCATCTACGCCCCGGCTCTGGAATATGACGTAGTCAGCCCGGTGACCATCATTGACGACTACCCCATCCAGGTCAACGACTCCGGCACCGGCGGGTATCCCAAAAACTCGCCCATCGGATACAGCGGGCCGGTGAATGTGCGCTACGGCGTGCAGAAATCCATCAACACCGTGGCGGTCCGCATCCTCCAGAAGCTGGGCAACACCCGCTCCTTTGATTTTATGGAGCAGAACCTGGGCATGAATCTGGACATCGCCGACCTGGGCCCCAGCCCCCTTGCGTTGGGCGGTCTGACCATCGGCGTGACCACGGAGCAGGTGGCGGCGGCCTACGGCGCGTTCCTGAATAACGGCGTCTATACGCCGCCCCGAACCATTGTGCGCATTGAGTCCAACGACCATAGCGAGGTCATCGTAGACACCGGAGGCCAGTCCCGTCCGGCCATGAAGGAGAGCACGGCGTATATGATGACCGAGATGCTGCGCAACGCCGTCCTCCACGGCACCGGTACGGAGGCCCAGATCAGCGGCATGCACGTGGCCGGCAAGACCGGCACCACCACCAACCTCTGTGACCGGTACTTCGCCGGCTTTACGCCCTACTACTCCGCCGCCGTCTGGACGGGCCATGCCAAGAGCAACGAGAAGATCGCCGCCAAAAAGGGCAACCCGGCGGCCCAGATCTGGCAGAAGGTCATGAGCCAGATCCACGCGGAGCTGCCGGACAAGGAGTTCCCGGACCGGCCCGACGGCGTAGGCTCCCGGACCGTCTGCGGCCACTGCGGCGGCAACACCAGCGGGCTCTGTAACGACGCGGTCAGCGGCACGGCCCAGACCAGCTGGTCCCCCGGCTTTGACTGCGACTGCCATATGGAGGTCAAGATCTGCACGGACCCGGCCACCGGGGAGGAGCATCTGGCAACGGATTTCTGTCCGGAGGAGACGGTGACCACCAGGATCATGCAGAAGGGCCGGGAGTTCCTTCAGCTGCCCAACGGCGGGCTGGTGATGAGCGACGACGCCATGGAGCACTACACCTACTTCAGCACCGTGGCTACGCCCTGCCTCATCCACGATGAGAACTATGTCCCCGAGGCGGACGATCCCCTGTTGGGCGAGGAGGGGGACCCCAGCGACCCCAATAACCCCAACGGCACCACCACGCCTCCCACCGGCACAGGCACGCCCCGCCCCGGCGAGGGCGGCTGGCCCACAGAGCCCTATGACCCCAACAAGCCCACCGTGCCGTCAGGTTCGGGCAATACCGGCACGAAACCGGGTACGACCACCACGCCGGGGACTACCATACCGGGGACCACCACGCCCCCTGAGCCGGACGAGCCGCAGCCGCCGGAGGAGCCGGACGAACCCGTCCTCCCGCCGGAGCCGGATTTGCCATAAGCAGGGCGCGGGACTGAAAATTTTACGGTTTTGGGACGAACTTATACTTGCGAAACCGGCAAGAATCGAGTATACTATTGTGCGTTGAGCAAAAATCACCCCCGGCTGCGGGAGACAGCCCTCAGCCCCAGCCGGGACACAGTGCTTTAGAAAATTTTGGAAGGAATGAACAACCATGAGCGCATCCAGAGAAAAGAAAAAACGCCAGGAACAGCTGGCAAACGGCACCGTAAACCCCAAGGCCGCCCGTGAGGCGGAGCAGAAGGCCGCGGAAAAGCGGTCCACCATGCTCTACAGCCTGTTGGCAGCGGCATTTGTCGTGGTGGCCATTTTCCTCGTCGTGTACAACTCCGGCATCATCGAGCGCAACAAGACCGCCGCCACCATTGACGGCGAGAAGTACACCGTGGCCCAGGCGGCTTACTACTACCAGCAGGCCTACCAGAGCTACCTCAACAGCAGCAGCGGCTACATGGCCCAGATGTACGGCATGCTGGACCCCCAGTCCTCCCTGAAGGATCAGCCCTATGACGACACCCGCTCCTGGGCGGACTACTTCAAGGAGCAGGCTGTGGACAATATGCGGTTCGTCCAGGCGGCCAAGAAGTCCGCCCAGGAGCAGAACATCACCCTGGAGGCGGAGGACCAGCAGCAGCTGAACGAAAACCTGAAGTCCATGAAGGACGCCGCCGCCGAGGCCGGCTTTACCTACAAGGCCTACCTGAAAGCCATCTACGGCGCGACCATGACCGCCTCCGTCTATGAGGCCTGCGAGAAGGACCGGCTGCTGGTCAGCAAGGTCTCCAGCAATCAGGAGGACAGCTTCAGCTTCTCCGACAGCGAGATCCAGGCGTACTACGAGGAGAACCGGAACACCTATGATCTGGTGGACGGCGCGTATGTCTCCGTCGCCGGCCGCCCGGAGACCAAGACCGACGACGACGGCAACACCATCGAGGCCACCGACGAGGAGAAGGCCGCCGCCCTGGCGGAGGCCAAGGAGACGGCGGAGGCCATCCTGGCCGCCTGCCAGGCCGGCGGCGACCTGGAGGAGCTGGCCACCGAGTACGACGTGGGCTACTACGGTAGCGAGGACATGACCTCCTCCTCCGGCATGGCCAGCGAGTGGCTCTTTGACAGCGCCCGGAAGGCCGGCGATATGGAGCTGCTGGAGGACGAGGCCAACAGCCAGTACTATGTGGCCCTCTTCAACAGCCGCCGGCGGGACGAGGCCCTCAACTACAACGTCCGCCACATTCTCGTCACGGAGGACAGCCTGGAGCTGGCCGAGGGCGAGGAGGCCGCCGAGGGCCAGGTGGCCGCGAAGGCCCAGGAGATCCTGGACAGCTGGGACGGCACCGAGGAGGGCTTTGCCTCCCTGGCGGGGCAGTACTCCCAGGACGAGGGCAGCAAGGACAACGGCGGGCTCTACGAGAACACCCCCAAGGGCGCCATGATCACCGAGTTCAACGACTGGTGCTATGAGGCCGGCCGCAAGAGCGGCGACACGGGCATCGTGGAGACCACCTATGGCTCCCACATCATGTACTTCGTGGGCTACACCGACACCCAGTACTGGCACTACGCCTGCGAGAACGCCCTGAAGAGCGAGGCATACTCCGACTGGTACAACGCGACCATGGAGAGCGTGACCGCTGAGGTGGACGAAAACGCGATGAACGCCATCGGCGTGTAAAGGATACGGACAGCCCCGGACAGCCGGGGCTGTCTTTATGTGGGGAGAGGCATATGAACGAACGGTTTTTGCGCAGCGAGATGCTGCTGGGCCCGGCGGCCATGGAAAAGCTGGCCGGGTCCCACGTGTGCGTGGTGGGGCTGGGCGGCGTGGGCAGCTGGGCGGCGGAGGCCCTGGCCCGCGCCGGCGTGGGGGAACTGACCCTCATTGACGAGGACTGCTACCGGGAGAGCAACATCAACCGCCAGCTGGGGGCCGTGGAGTCCACGGTGGGCCAGCCCAAGCCGGAGGCCATGGCCCGCCGGGTGCTGGACATCCATCCGGACTGCGTCGTCCACCCCATCACAGGCCGGTATGAGCGGGACAGCGGGGAGCGGTTTTTCGGCGACTACGACTATCTGGTGGACGCTATTGACCTGGTGGCCTGCAAGGTGGACCTGATCTGCCGGGCCCTGGAGCGGGGGATCCCCATCCTCTCCGCCCTGGGCACGGGCAACAAGCTGGACCCGTCCAGACTGGAGGTGACGGACCTGAGCAGGACCTATGGCTGCCCCCTGGCCCGCGTGATGCGCCGGGAGCTGGGGCGGAGAGGCGTCAAGCACCTGCGGGTGGTCTACAGCCCGGAGGAGCCGGCATACTGCGCGCCGCAGGAGACGCCGCCGCCGGGACGGCGCAGCGTGCCGGGCAGCGTGCCCTGGGTGCCGCCGGTGGCGGGCCTGCTGCTGGGCGGCGCGGTGGTGATGGACCTGGTCGGGGACCTGATCCCGCAGAAAAACACAGAGATGACAGAGAGGAATGAGATAATATGACGATCAGACGCGCGGAGGAAAAGGACATCCCCCGGCTGGGGGAGCTGCTGCTGCAGGTGTGCCGGGTACATCATCAGGGCAGGCCGGACCTGTTCCGGACCGGCGGCAGGAAGTATGACGACGGGGAGCTGCGGCAGCTGCTGCGGGATGAGGACCGGCCCATCCTGGTGGCGGAGGACGAGAGGGGCTGGGTGGCCGGATATGCGTTCTGCGTGTATCAGCGGCATCAGGGCGAGGGCTCGTTCAACGACTTTACCACACTGTATCTGGACGACCTGTGTGTGGACGAGGACTGCCGGGGCCGGCGGGTGGGCAGCGCGCTGTACGAGGCGGTGCTGGCGCTGGCCCGGAGGACCGGGTGCTATAACGTGACGCTGAATGTGTGGTCCTGCAATCCGGGCGCGATGCGCTTTTATGAGCAGTGCGGACTGCAGCAGCAGAAGATCGGGATGGAAATTGTGTTATAAAAGCTGCGTGCCGCCGGACGAAAGAGTGGTCCGGCGGCACGCGCTGTCTATTCGGGCGGGTAGGGCTCCCTGACCCCGGTCAGCCCCAGCAGATAATCTGTGCTGGTCCCATAGAATCGCGCCAGCTTGATGAGCACATCCGTGGGAATGTCTCTCTTGCCCAGCTCATAGTGGGAGTAACTGACCTGAGTACACTGCAAATACTCCGCCAGGTCCTTCTGCAGCAGGTCGCTGTCTTCCCGCATATCGCGGATCCTTTTGTACATAGGCTCTTCCGCCCTTCTGCGCGGGCTGGATCACTCCGCTGTCAGCTCAGCCAAGAGCACCTGCACCTGCTCTGCCCAAACAGTGTTGCCGCTCTCGGCGTACTTCTCCAGCCAGGAGACAGCCTGCTCTTTGTCGGCCTTGACGCCGGTGCCGGAGGCATACCACGCGCCGGTGGCATACATGCCGAAGGGAGAACCGGCCTCAGCGGCCTTTTTGAACCACTTGAAGGCTGTGGGTTCATCGGCCTTGACGCCGTACCCGTAGGCATAGCACACGCCGATATTGTACGCAGCGGAGGCGCTGCCCATCTTCTCCGCCTGCTGGTACAGCTCCAGGGCCTTCTCCTCGTCCTTGTCCACGCCGCGGCCTGCCAGATACGCGCCGCCCAGCTCATTGGCCGCAGCTGCGCTGCCCTTGTCCACTGCCTCCTCCAGCAGCTTCACGGACACGTCGTACTTCTCCGCCTTGTTGGCCGCGTAGGCCACATTGAAGAGCTTCTCGCCCAGCTCGCTCTCGTCGATGTACGTCTCGGACAGCATCTTGCGATAGCACTCCGCGGCCTTTTCATACTCCCCGGCCTCTGTGTATTTCTCCGCTTCCCGCAGGGCCACATCCATGGAGGATGGCGTCTCGCCGCCCTTATCCTCATCGCCGGCGGAGGCATTGTCCTCACTTCCGGCCAGAGCGGAAAAGCGCTGGAGGATGGCGGCGGCCTGGGCGCGGGTGGCGTTGCCCCTGGGGTTGACCGTGCCGTCCGGGTTGCCCTGGATCAGCTTGTTGGCTACCGCCCAGGAGAGGGACCCCCTGGCGTAGCTGCGGATGGCGGCTGCGTCCTTGAAACCATCCAGACCCTCCTCGCCGGAGGTGTCGGCGTCCAGATAGCGGGCCAGCATGGCGGCGATGGCCTGGCGCTCAATGGCGCTGTCGGGGCTGAAGGCGGTCTCGCTGGTGCCGTTGACCACGCCCGTGCTGTAGGCCCACACGACAGCGTCCCTGTAAGCGGCGCCGTCGGCCACGTCGGTGAAGGGGTTGTCCGCCTCAACGGCGGGGGAACCGGCCAGGCGGTACAGGGCCGTGGCCAGCATCTGCCGGGTCAGGTTCCGGCTGGGGCCGAAGGTGTCGTCCGTCAGGCCGTCCATCAGCTTTTTCTCCGTGACAAAGACAACGGCGTCATGGTACCAGTTCTTTTCCGTCACGTCGGTGTAGCGCGGCTCCTCTGCGGCGAAGGCGGCCGCCGTCAGACCGATGGCCATGACCAGCGCCAGCAGAAGGGTGAGCGGCTTTTTAGGAATGTTCATGTTGGAGTTCCTCCTCAAGTGTGGTGTATGGGCGGACCGATGGGGCGGGCCCGCCCGGATATGTCTCTGATTATACCCCAGGTTCCTCCAGGAATCAAGAACAAAGGACTGCCGAGACCGGCAGTCCTCTGTGGGGGGAAATACAATTACTCCTTGTCAGCGCTGTCGTCAGCCTTGTCGCCTTCTGTCTTGTCAGCGTCGTCGGCCTTATCAGCAGCGTCGTCCTTCTCGGCATCGTCAGCCTTGTCGGCGTCGTCCTTCTTGTCCTCATCCTGGGCGGCATCGTCTTTCTTGTCGGTGTCGGCAGGAGCGGCGGCATCATCGGCAGGGGCAGCGTCGTCACCGGCAGGAGCGGCAGCGTCGTCAGCGGGAGCGGCAGCGGGGGCCTTGCCCTCAGCCATGGGGGCGAAGCGCTCCAGAATGGTGGCTACCTGCGCGCGGGTGGCATTGCCGCGGGGGTCCACAGCGCCCTTGGTGTCGCCCTTGAGCAGCTCGTTCTTCGCAGCCCAGCTCATAGCGGCCTTGGCATAGTCCTGGATGGCGTCAGCGTCGGTGAAGGCGCTCACATCGCCCTCCTCAGCGTCAACGCCCAGGTAGCGGGCCAGCATGGCAGCGATGGCCTGGCGCTGGATGTTGCCGTCGGGATTGAAGGTGGTCTCGGTCACACCGTTGACCACGCCCACGCTGTAGGCCCACACAACGGCGTCCTTGTAGGCGGCGTCAGCGGCCACATCGGTGAAGGGGTTCTCAGCGGTGACTTCGGGGGAACCGGCCAGGCGGTACAGGGCCACAGCCAGCATCTGACGGGTCATGTTCTCATCGGGGCCGAACGTGGTCTCGGTCAGGCCGTCCATCAGCTTCTTCTCGGTGACGAACGCGACAGCGCCGGCAAACCATCTCTCGCCGACGTCGGTATAGGTCACAGCGGCGGCGGGAGCGTCATCCTTCTCATCCTCGCCCTCAGCGGGGGTGGCGTCGTCCTTCTTGTCCTCGCCCTCAGCGGGGGTGGTGTCGTCTTTCTTGTCCTCGCCCTCAGCGGGGGTGGCGTCATCCTTCTTGTCCTCGTCCTTGGCGTCGGCGTCGTCCTTCTTGTCCTCATCCTTGGCGTCGGCGTCATCCTTCTTGTCCTCGCCCTCGGCGGGGGTGGTGTCGTCCTTCTTGTCCTCTTCGGCGGGAGTGGTGGTCTCGGTGGGCGCAGTGGTCTCGCCCTCGCTGTCTTTGCCCTCGTCCGCCGCAAAGGCTGTGGTGGCCGTGCCTAAAGCCAGGGCCGCCGCCAGAGCCAGGGCAAGCAGCTTCTTGGAATTTCTCATTTCGGGGTTCCTCCTCAATTGTTTTTGTTTGTGTTTAGGCGGGAAGAGTACGCCCGGTCGCAGACCGCGCTTCCGGTCCCAGCCTATGTACATTCACGATTATACCGCAAGTTTTCATGTTTGGCTAGTCCATTTTGAA